>Ga0214479_100342_pt1 | contig 29084 bp, 21 predicted proteins | sample M1_20Mar14CPVII9_5_FD_165054 | JGI IMG/M metagenome (GOLD analysis project Ga0214479, IMG submission 165054) | Marine eukaryotic communities from Monterey Bay, California, United States - M1_20Mar14CPVII9sort6BwellE14 | ecosystem: Environmental > Aquatic > Marine > Unclassified | place: USA...
ATTATTTTTCCCTGAACCAGCTCAATGAGATCTTTCATTTGGCGCCCTCAGATAGTTACTCCGCCATAAATGGTTATATGTAGACCCAAAATGCTATAACTCATTCCTTAAAATGTCAGCTCCTCTACGTCTTACCGATGAGGAGATTTGCTAGATATTGCAACTACGGCGGCGTGATATGATGATTTGATAACTTCACTGCTTATCTCATACAACCTACTTATATTGTTTGTCTTCACCGAAGTCCCCTGAGAGGTGGCTTGCAATCATTACTCCCTATCACCCACCACAATATACTACAATGATATACAAGGGCTGCCTATTATTCGTGTTGTTATTATTATTGACATCAATTGAGCATGCCCATGCACAGTTTGGAATTAATAAAAAAGTACAATCGCAACAACCACAAGATGTGAGCCTTGTTGAAGTCGAGGCAGCTGTTGCTGAAGTTGGGGAAGAGCAACTTACATTAACCAATAAGCTCTTTCCAATGGTATCAAAGTTATTCAAAAGACAACAACTAGGTCTTCCCGTCGGAAAGGTATTCAAAGCGGTAACCGACATAGTTGACGAAAGAGAAATGGTTCTGTTTGCAACAATTGGTTGGGGTCTAGTACCAGCAACAGAAAAAGCTTATGGACTCTATGCAAATGTTACCGGTAGAGGTATATTGGAGGAGGAAGAAGAAGAAGACGCTGGAGATGATGACAACACAATAAATAAGTCCAAGCTTGGAGGACTTTTTATGAAAGGAACGGAGGTCGAAGGTGTCAAACAGAAACGCAAGATGAAACCCTTCAAATCAACAGGTTTATATCAGATAGTCGATCATATTGGTCAAGCATCAAAGATTGCGTTTTCCGTAGTTGTTGTAGATGTTGCGGCATTGATCGGAAGGATGCTCGGTTACAATCCAGGTAATATTATGAGTAATGTGAGCAGGATCTTTTCAAAAGTTGCATACACTCTCTGGTTTGTGTTGAGGCTATCACTTTTAAAGGTATGTATTGCAAATCTGTGTGCGTATGCGGTACCTTGTCATATCTCATATACTCTTCTATACATTCTTCAACAGAAATATCTACTTGGGACATATATCAGTAGAGCTGCAGGTAAGCTGACTGTCCACTCTTGTATGTTTTGATCGATCAAGCTGATATAGGCATGTCGTCTCTCTTCTCATCTTTCTTCTCATATTAAGGCTCGGATCTTGGCAGATGGAATGCGGCTGATAAGTTTGGAAATGGTCTGTTATACCTAATATGGTTCTTTCATGTGCTCAACTATTTTGAAGTTCAGACTGGAATTGCAGTCAAGGTATGTGCCAAAAGTATAAACAGCATACTGACAAAGGCAATAGCTAACTCATATTGATTCTTCCTATCTGATATCTTAAGTCTTTGTTCAGTGTCGGAGCTACCGGTACGCTAATCTTCGGTTTGGCAAGTAAAGATATTGCTACTGAGTTATTAAGTGGAATCACTCTTCACTTATCAGATTCAATATATGAAGGAGATAGCATTCGCTTTGGAGATGGAAGGAGTGGAACCGTCGATAAGATGGGCTGGCTAGAGACGATGGTCAGAAATAGTGACGAGCTTGTTGTCGGCATACCCAATACAGAGGTTAGTTATATGATGATGTGTGAAACTTTGATACTGTCTTTACATGTGTTCTGCAAATAACTCAACTTGTTATACACCGTAGCTGAGTCGACAACGAGTATATAACTTAAGCCGTACACCAAGGAGTCAAGTAAAGCAGGAGCTAAGAGTAAGCTATAATGATGCACATAAACTTACAGAGTTCTTAGCGACTATCAAAGAAGAGATACAGAAGGACTGTCCAAAGTTGATTACTGACGGTTCCAGGCCATTCCAAGCCCACTGGAGAAGCTACGAGTCGGATCACCTGTCTGTGGTTGTTGATTGTCACTTTCTTATCAAGCCATCTGGCAGCGACTATTGGGATAATAGACAGGTAGTACTGGAAGCTATCGATCGAGCTGCCAAGATGACGGAAATTAAGATAGGAAAGTAAAGATTAAAGCATACCACTTTGAATGCTCACTCATCACTACTCTAGCAAATTCGTATCATATGATAAATAAAATACCCTTTTTGGCTGACGCCATAGGTACGAGTACAAAACTAAAATTTCGGTTTTCAGTGTTGGTGAACTGATAACTGATATTAGGCGGCGGCGGACAGCGGAATAATCAATACTGAGGCCTATTATTGACACTATATAGCCTACAAATAGTACCTCGATGTATGTTTACCGCTGTGGTGTATTGATTGATAGCGTTTGCAATTATTAACATATAATTTCACCAACAGAAAATTTCTCAACAGATTGCTTCCTCTTCGATACTCATTGTAAATAAGGTGATAATAAAACAAAAACAATAGCATGCTCCGCTTATTATACCGTGGTGAGCGTGACGCCTTTGTACCACTCGATAATGACGAACATGATGAGAGTGGGGATATCAACGGCTCAAGGCCTATACACCAACCTAACTCCCAACAAAATAATCAACAACCGCCATTACTCTCAGTAGAACCCAAACTATACAATAATAACAAATTCTCTAAAGAGTTAATAAGTCCTATGAATAATAATAATATCGAGGATTTTTCTAGGGTGGAAGAATGTTCACCGCCCGGAGTAGTTAGTGAATGTTCGATAACCTCAGATTCAAGCTATTCTACCTCATCTACTACACAACAAATATCACCACTGAGTAGTATTGGTGGTAGTTATTACTTTGGCAGCAGCAATAATAGTAGTAGTATTAGTGGCGGAGGAATTAACAAGTTTTGTGCTGGCCAGCAGACGAAACCACAGCGAAATAAAGGAGACCTAACAAAACCAATTCTACATAAAAGGTCAAAGTCGGAGGGTGGGATATTCGATTGTGTTGTGAAACCATTACAATTGCAACGATCAGCTTCAATGGCGGTATCAACTACTCAACAAGCAGCAAATCAGCAGCAGCAGCTTATTATACAAAACAAGCCACATATACGTCGTTCATCAAGTGCAGCTTCCTTAACCTCGCTATTTGACAGTTGCATTAGACCTGCCGATGAAGAAACTAATGAATACACTACCGATTACAACAATAATAATGATTCGGCAACTTCTCAACATCATAGAAGAAGTAATAGCTATATGAGTTCAACATCAGGTTATAGCTACAACCGATCTATCAGTGTCGGTAGTGCCACCAGTAGTCAAACTAATCATAGTCACAATTCTTATTATAATAACCAAACAACTTCGAATAGTCACAACTTACCAAGTACGACATCATTATCATCAATAAAATCGGCATTCACTACAAATACTCAATTGTCATATACTACATTTGAAAAGAATATGATTGATGGAGATGAACCAACTGTTGATAGTGATTTGAATCGAGTTCGGAATTATCATGTAGTTACTACTGCTGCCTTGCCTTGGATGACGGGTACGGCTGTTAATCCATTACTTAGGGCTGGATATTTGTTACGACATAATGATAAGTTGAAGAGACAACGAATTGAGGAGAAACAGAAGGAAGAACAGCAGCAAGTGGAGAGTGAAGTACAAGCGAGTTCACCAGCTGAATCTGAAGAGACTGAATCTAGTTTGCAATCACTCGATTTGAAAGCACGTCTATCAAATGGAGAGTCTTCATTCTACTTTAAGAATAGCAGCTCACCTCCTGATGATGGTGAATCAAATATCAACAATCCTGGAAGAGAATCACCATCAATATTAGCATCACTTCAGACTGCCTGTCAAGAAATACGAGAGGAGAGCTCCTTCAGTGTTGATGTGCTTGATGTTGAAGAGGTGGCCGAAGAAGAAGGAGAATCGCCACAACTTGAAATGGATAATTTGAATATCAACGAAGAAGGTATCTCACCCTCTACATTATCATCACCAAGTAATCACTTGGGTGAAGTATCACCCGGAGAATGTTCACTTGACTATTCTTGCTTTTCATTCTCTGAGATTAGTCCTGCCGGTGCCAATATAAAGAACAAACTTAAAGTTATGACAACAACTGATAATGATAATGATGTTCAAAGAAGAGCTGATGTAGTGTCACCATTGGGAGATGATGATTCATTCTTACTTTCACCGATTACTCCATGTGAGGCTACTGCTCAATTATTGCTATCATCTGCTGTTGATAAGAAGGTATCAAAATTGATGGAAGGGCATGTTACATTGGTAGTGCCATGGTTAACAGATCCAGCTCATCGACTCATGCTATATGGATCTGCTACTGTTGGTAATCTTGACTCTGGCGAGCAGCTACAACTACCAATGTTTGCTAATCAAGAAGAACAGGAGGCATATATCCGCTCATGGTTGGAAGGAGAGGCAGGCATGCCAGAAGAGGCGAAGGAATTGAAGATCTTATTCTATCCAGCGAGGTATCACAAGTCTTATGTATCCATCTTTGCATCTGGAGACATTATTGACTTGATACCTGATGCATCAGCAGATGTATGCATCCTTGAAGAGCCAGAGCATTTAAATTGGTACCGCGCTCCCGGTTCGTCGTCATGGAGTAGCAAGTTCAGTCACTGTGTAGGTGTTATACATACAAATTACAAGGCATATGCTAGAGATCATGCAAAAGCTGGCTTTGTTGCTGCGCCCCTTTTGGCAGGTGTGAATAGTCTAGTTGTACAAGCCAACTGTCATCGTGTTGTAAAGCTTAGTGGTGTATTACAAGAGTTTGGAAGTGTGTCAGAATGTGTAGAGAATGTACATGGTATAAGACAGACATTTCTCAAGGAAGGGAAGAGACGACGAGCATCCTTGACTTCATCATCACAAATTAGTACTGAACAAAGACGAGCATACTTTATTGGAAAGCTACTTTGGGCCAAGGGATTTGATCATTTGTTAGATTTGCAGACGTGCTTTCGTGAACGAACTGGAGATCACTTTGAGGTTGATATATTCGGCTCTGGTCCAGATGAAGATGAGATTAAGCGTGCATTTGCAGGTAGCGAAGAAGAAGACGAAGAGAGCAGCAGTGGTGGTATTTTACAAAGCTGGAGCAAGTGGGGCGGCAGTAGTGGTAGTAGCCATCGCCAATCTATACCAGCAAACTTTTTGGGAAGGGTAGATCACTCTTCTCTGGCAGGCGATGCCTACTCAATCTTTATCAATCCGAGCTTGACTGAGGTACTATGTACCACGACAGCCGAGGCGATTGCCATGCACAAGTGGGCTATCATTCCGAGTCATCCATCAAATGACTTCTTCATTCAATTTCCAAACTGTTTGCCCTACCGCAATCGTCGTGAGTTTGTAACAACACTGAGATATGCAATGAATAATGACCCACCGGAATTATCAGACGAATTGTCGAACTTACTATCCTGGGAGGCAGCAACTACGCGTTGTGTAGAGGCAGCTGCAATATCAAGAAGAGATGCAGCTAGAAGTGAAAGGATATTGAATGCAAAACTATCACCTTCAGGGATGAAGAAGACTCTCAGTGGCTTGTGGAATGAATTGAAGTCCGGTGAGAATAGTCCAACATCATCACCAACGGAGACATCATCCTCGCCAAGAACTGGCTATGGGAGTATTCTTCCGTTGATTTCGCCATGAGATGCGCTGTGCAGTGTTGATCTATATGTTATATATGTTTATATGTCCACCGTGGTTGAAGTACACCTATCTTAAAGGTACTTTCTATATATAATTTGTATTTAAGAGTTATGTTTAACAAGTGTATATGCAGTATCACTAATGACCACTTGCTAAGAAGTTACAAACTACTTTCTGGCCCGTCACCAATACCGCAAACAATCTTGGCAACATTTAACAAGTAAGCCGCTTCCTTTAAACTAGGAAATGGTCTATTCTTTCCAGTCTTTACATACCTAGCATCACTCCACAAGCTTGCAATGTCTTCATCTGTCTGTGGTAATGGCGGAGGAGAATTAAACATTGTACAGTGCAATACACATCCTTGTAAAAACGTTCCTAAAAGACTCGGATGAAAGTGATCTAGTGGATCAACAAAGTCAATTGGCGGTGTTTCCGTGATATGAAGAGGCGTCTTTGGCTCTCTGACATGCAGTACAAAGATCTAAGGTGTGAGTTCAGAAGAGAGCCGTCTAAAAGAGTTATAGTAGAAGACTACTTTGAATGTTATGTCAACAAAGGGCCAGACCGGCCTTGATTGTAAAGAACCAAACTAAATCTTGTACATGCAAATGGACGGGGAAAGAATCGTCAAGATGGAGATGATAGAAGAAATTGTCTAACTTCTTTGATGATGTACCGATTGGAGAAGATTGTGATTGCACATTCGTATTAGTTATATTCGTATTAGTTTATGGGAGTATCACAGGATGAGGATACATTATTCTTTCATTACTCATACATCATCATCATACAATTTCATCATCCTGTTTCACCTCCATCTTATACACATTGGAATTAACAATGGCAACATAATGTGGCCTAGTGGCGAGGTATCGTAACCAGCCCTCTTCTTCCCATTTCTGTACCTTCTTGGCATTCATCTTCCAATAATCCATTCGACCAAATAAATATCCAACTACAAGGCCCAATATATTGGGAATAGAGACATTATGGATATGAGGTATCATCATCAATAGTAACTGTCGAAAGGCAAAACTATCGCCATCACATGAGCTGCATTTCATCATAGTCATTCCCAATAGGATTGGATACAAACTTGTTATTCCCTCCCAATGATAGCCTTCATTTTGACTAAAGAAGTGTCCAATTATAGAGTATTGCAAATGCAAATAATTAATCGAAATAATCATTTGAAAGAGGAGGGATAAGAACAATACTGATCCAAATTCTAGTTCCATTGCACTAAAACAATCTATTATCACTTGAAATTGTGCTCCTGTTACGACATGACTAAGTGTTGGATTGGTGATTAGTCTATACATCTGTTCGATTTTAATGGTAGTAGTAAAAGAACTCCCAAATAATAACGCGAAGTCGAAGTAGTTGTTATTAATTGAAACTATTGTCAGAATAAAGAATATGAATCTAGTGACGATTGTAAAGTTTGTTGCCGAGACTATTGCTGTATTGATGCGTCTGAATGCCGATATAATGGGTGTCATCTTAGTTGGTTTGATTTAGTAGTGATAAGGTGGGTGAAAGTAGTAAGCTGGGTGAAGTGAGATGTGAAAATGATACATACCTATTGTACCTCTCTCCAACTATCCGCACCTCATTTCTTCAGTAGAAACAAAAACAACACTAGATTTGAATTTGATGTTGATCCTGAGCTGGATGCTCAAGATCTTACCCCTTGTCATCGCGTATTACTCAGTAAAGACATTATCAAAGAAGGAAGGGTTGTCATTACCAATTGTAGTAAAACAAAAGCGAAATGTGTTGGGCTGGATTTCTAACAAGTTGCCTGCCTTGCCGTCTAAACCAAGGTGGCTAAAGAGCAAGAAGATACCGAGTCTAATGGGGCTGCTGATGTGGATCTGTATATTTGTGCATGGAGCTACCTTATCTCACGCAGTCTTCGAACATTTCTCAGGGAGGTTAATGAATTCTCCAATCACAATTGACGAAGGTGGGGATTTGAGAAACTATGTTAATTCTAAGGAGGACTTCTTGTCGTGGGTGAATGAAAAGGTTAAGGCTGGAGAGTCTAATGTGTCCATTCTGACAGAAGAAAACAACAAGATCCCTCCCGTTAATCAACTGCCAACTACGCAACAAGAAGTCATTGTCAGGCCGTGGGACACGGCAGGTGGAGGTTCTATTCAGGATTTTGCTACGACGGGGGGAGATTCTATCGAGATGAAGGGTGGTAATAACAAGATCCCTCCCGCTAACCAATTACCCATTACTACTTCGGCAGGAGGGGATGCCAATCAAGATCAAAAACAAGTCACCCAGACGGATCCATGCTCTGTTAAACTATCGGAACGTAGAGCACCCGGCTTCTCAGAAGAAACTGGTACGTTGCATTATTTAGATTGTTGTCTGCTATTGCTATATTGTTGTCTGTCCATCCTTATTCTAACTCTCTTCTCCTCCTTCTCCTTATTTAGTATTCCCCAACATTCAGGCTAATCGAGATCCGTCAGTCTTTGATCGTCTAGATTTCAATCGGCTATCAGCAAATCCCGTCGTTAGTAGGTATCTCGATGTACGTGCTGAGAACTCAGTGCAGATAGTGGAAGAGGCAGGGTATTTACTAAATCCCGACTCTACATTCATTGATATCTTCAATGTAACTCGGGCTATCGAAGTTGAATCTGGAGTCTCTGAAAAACATCGAGATGGTGTCATCTATGGAATGTTCTGTGGCGAAGCACCAAGTGCAGGCATGGGTGTTGAAGTAAAGTATGAAATGGTTGACAGTTCTTACGAGTATTTCTCAGGAGTGATTGCAAGTGTTGTCCGAAATGGAGAGAGTAACTTTACAATCTCAGTCAACTTTGATGGAGGTGATGAATCAGGAACCTTTGAATATCCTTCCCCAGATTTGGACATTCAACTTGATCGTGATATGATTCTTGTGAAAGTTGGGTGGACACGTAACACTACTGACCGGCTGATTAATTACCGTCTTGATCCAAACAACTATCGAGATTTCAATGCAACTTGTCAGATGCTTGGTCTTGTCTTTTTTGATAGCATTCCTTATGACGTTGACCAACTACTTGCACAACAGAAGCTTGGGCTCTTCCAAGATGTTATCAATGATCCTGAGGCAGAGGGTCCATTGAAAGTAATATTTGAGTCTATGTTGTCACAGAATGAAACGGAGAATGGTCGTGAGTGGCACCGAGGTGGTCCAGGTCGTGGCTATGCTGCTCAGATTTTAGAGTATGGAGTACAGAAGAGGTTGAGTAGACCAGGCCGCCTACTTGACAGTCCTGCAGAGGGATTTATGTTCAACAACACAAAGTATGACTACATGGTCGACACCGCCGTTGAGGGTGCAGATGAACTGATCATCATCAATGATAACTTCATTTCAGAACATTTGCGAAACATGAATGTCGTTATTACACATATCAGGTAAGGCTCTTGACCTGTGTGTGTATCTCTTGACCTGTGCGTGTGTATTAAATTTCACTTTTGTAAATGGCCACTAACCAAATCTTTCTTTCTTTCAGTACATGGGCAACCGGATGTAAGGAGGGGAAGTTATCCTCTGCCATTGTGTCTGGTGAATTCATGATTGGTCCCAATGGCACCTGGTTTGACACAATGCCACAAGCTCAATATCCAAATGCAAAAACCGAAGAAGAAATGTTCGACAACAACTTCAATGTTGACCAATATGACGAAGCCGATCAAAGGCTATGCACCAATCTCCAGCAACCTCCCACCTGCCCAGATGAACCACATGTCATGTATGTTGATACACAAGGCTACATGTATGGTGACATGGTGGAGATCCAGAAGGTTGCCTACCGTCTAGGCTTTCGTCACAGTGGAACGGTTCATGGTGTTGAGATCATCGTCTATAAACATACGGAATGCATGACACAAATCAAGTTTCATGGCCACCTTGCAGAGGCGGCAGATTCTCGTCCTGTAAAGTCTGTGCTTGATGCTGAGAAGCGAGGTATTACCATCAGTGCTCTAAAGCAAGATCGACGATACCTTACTGGTCAAGCTGTCAACGCTACGGATGGATTCGATGACAGTGCCATCATTGGTACTCAGGTTACTGAAATACTTCATAACGGTCTTCATCTAGTAAACATGGCAAAGAAGTTTGCTGTTGTGCCATACAAGGATCTTGTAACACCAACTGATGTATCTGCCACTGACAGATGTGATTTAAAGATGACGCCGGCCTATGCTAATGGTGGAAGCTTCTTGAATCCATCATCAGACCAAGCTCGTACCTCAGCTCGCAGAGACTCGCCAACATCTGAATTCACAATGAACAAGGTCATCAACAGGTTCTCCAATGCAACACACGATACTTTGCCTTCTTTTCTCACCCGCTTTGATAATCAAGTTAGTAATGGAAGACCAGTTTGCGATCGTAACAACATTTGGAATAAGATTATGACAGAGTACCTTCCTTCAGTAGAACGGGAAGCCTTGGTAATCTCAATTGACGACTGGGCAAAGGAAAATGGAAAGGTGGTCAGAGTGAAGGCTAGACGAAGGTGGACTCTTGAGGAGGATGCACAAGTCCTTGCTGTTGGTAGTCTAGGTGCACAAGTCGCATTTGGAGGCTGGACACAAGATCAAGTTATTAGTCGATGGACAGATCTCGGCAGGACAAGGAACGAGAAAAAGAGAAAAGCAGCAGCAGAGCTGAACGAGTCAAGAAAGAAACAGAAATAAGTGAGTAATCCGGGTTAATAAGCAACCTACTGTGTTGGACTTCATTTCTTCTAAACTAAAGTCAACTTTACATAGTATTATAATCTTGCCCATAAGTCTTGATTGTCGTCATGGACATATAAGTATGCCGTACCTACAGGTGCTACTCGAGGTTTCTTTGACAGTTTAGGTTGTAATGTATGAACATATGAATCAACCCCTTCCTTCACCTTCTTTTGAAATTCATGTATAGTCCCGAGATCATTAGAGTTGTTAATATCAGGATATCGATATGCTGCAGTTTCTATAATGATTGGTATTGCTTCATTTTGTAATATTAGTGGTAGATAGTTATTTAGTAGTGTTTGTTGTGTTGCTTTTCGACTATCAAGTCTAGCTGGACCTTGAGTATGATCATTGAATATTATGTAATCATATGTCTGTTTGTCTGTATTGCATTTTAATAATGATTGTACAGTTGGATATTCTTGTTGTTCTTTGAAACCGTGTTGTGACATGCCATTACCCTGTTCCCATAATTGTTGTAGATTGGTACCACCCCTTAAGCATGAATCTTGATGTATATCCACATGACCTTGTGATAAATTAACAAGGAAGCGAGGACAATCATTGTAGTACATGATTGAGTTTCCTAGGAATGCTACTCTTGTATATACCTTGTCGGTATCTGATAATGTAGATTGTTGTTGCATTGAAAGTGATACGGTTGACGCCATAAGATATTGCTGATGTGAACTAAATGCTCTGATATAACCAATAATACTGAGCAGAGTGCTTAATAATAATAATTTGATGAACATTGGATGTGAGATATTCGGTATTAGAGCTACTCAAGCCGCCAAGATCGGCTAAGGTATGTGATGTGATAAAGTTTAAGTGATGTAGGTGAAGTGGTGAACCAGTCGAAAGAGCTAGAAACTGGTGGGTGTATATTTATACGAACGCAATATCCAAAGCTTTAATCTTTTGAATCACAGCAACTATCCTCGATCACTTGCAACACAATTGTAACTTCACCAACAATACATCCATTGCACAGCATCGCATTGGCATTACGCACTTTGTAACAGAGACCACCATTAATGGAAAAAAATGTACCATATACAATCGCAATATCCCCCAAGCTATTGCAATATGATTATTATAGTATATACTATTATATAGAGAAGCATTCTAAATAGGAACTGAATATCATATCAATCTTTGAAGTATATTAGAGATACGATGAAATCACTCGCCACACCACACACACATAAATTTATTATCTCTACTCAGTGAACTACCGAACTATTATAAACCAAGGACAAAGAGGGGAAGAACAACAACATAAATAAACCATCATGGATGTTGATCAACAATTCCGTAGGCGTCCGCCACCGCCGCGTGATGCCTCCAACCCATTTGATGATGATACCACAGTAGATGATAATTCACGAAATAATTATAGAAACAACAACTCTGATAACAATCCAGAGGCTGCACCTCATGATCCTCTATTAGACTTGTACGAACGACGTCTAGCCGAGGATATAGATAGAGATTTCTTCAATGATCCATCAGAATTTCAAGCATTAAATCGAGTAATTGATATAATTGGTGCCGAGATTGATAACTCGGGAGGTAACATAACACCCGGATCTGAAATTGGTACCAACTTTACACACCTACAACAATATCAAAGTATACAACATCAACAACGTATAGTTGAAGAAGTTATTGAACATATGGCTGTGAAGCATTGTGCAGACTTAAATTCAAGCGTGGCAGCTGTTGGTCGGATGAGTAGACAGTTTGATGAAGCGAAATTACGTGTTAAGAATTTACGTAGGCAGGTGAGGGATGTTAAGGATAGTTTGAGATTGGGTGAATTGGGTGATGTTGCTACTGATTTGGTACGTTTGTTGGGGATGTATTCGATTAATTGGGGATAGTTGGGTGTTTGGTCGTTGCTATGTATTTGTCTTTATTTATTTTATCCATCATTCTAACATAATTTTTTGTGCATATCTTATGCACAAACATTATACAGCCATCAAATGACCCAATGTCAAACCCAAACGATCCAACTAATAATGCTGTAGCAGCAGCTGCCGCCGCGGCTCAAGCGGGTGCCTCGGCTAGATCGTTACGTGAACTATGGTTGAAGAAATTGGAGTGTGAGGCAGTCCTTAGTTTAATACGAAAGAGTGAGATTTTACGTCGGGCACCCTTGGGATTCGATTCGCTTATCCGTCCAGTTGATGGAGGGCCGTGTAAGATTGGTGCTGCGGTAGTGGTATTGTCAGAGGCACTTAGTATTATGTTTAGTGATGATGTGGCGCAGGTTCAGGCATTTGATAGGATAATGGAGCAGCTGATGACAAGAAAACAACGCGCCGAGGAGATATTGTGGGCTACTTTGGTTGATGTTTTATATCGGCATGGTGATAAACAAAGTAAGGAAGAAGAACGCAGACGTCGTGAACGGATGGAGCGTAGAGCTAGGGCACTAGAGGCTGCCGTTGCAAGGGGTGAGAGTGGTGCCGCCTCTACAAATATGAGCACAATTGCGGAAGATTCTGATGAGGACGATTCCAATTCGTATACACATACTTATAATAGCTTTGAGGATGATGTATCTACCAAGTCAGGAACGCGGGGTGGAGAGAGTAGCAAATCAGGAGGGAGTGGAGGTGCCAATACTGCTACAGCCTCAATGATGAGTGCTCAGTTTAAACGAATGGTAGGAAGAGCCATTCTTGAGAGTGAAATAGACTTAGAAGGAGATGAACTCCGCTGTCTTGAGGAACCAGCGGCATGGGGATCGTCATTTGCCAATCATACACATTTACCTGCTTCATATCTATATCCAGAACAGGCATTGCCTAGATATACTGATCCTGTTTTGGCAATCCGCATTCTAGTTGAATGCTTGACCAAGCTAAAGAGATTGGATGATGTGGAGCAATATCTTAGTGAGAGTATAGATCGTGAAATACGTCAGGTCGCCGAGCGAGAACAGGCCAAGACATATGCGCGGTTAGAACGACGAAGGGGGCGGGCAAGGTCTAATATGGGTGATGGAGGAGATAGTGGAGGTGAGGGTATGATGGGAGATGATGCCGATAACTTGAAGGAATTCCGTATACATTTGAACAACTTGTTAAAGGCATTCGGTGGTGTAATGACGAGATTCTTGCACTTGGCACAGATTTTGAGACACAGAATTGTAAGTTCTCTTGACTGTTCGAGTTAATATGCTGTGCCCACTGCCTCGAGTACTCACCTTTGTTCTATCTTCACCCTGTCACAGTGCTCTGATCCAAACTTGGAAAAGATTTGTCCGTCCTATCCAGTGCCTTCAGCTGCTCTTTATCCAGTACTTGTAAATGTCGAACTGGCAATGCAACGTGAAATCAAGTTATTCGTCTCCGCCTGTATTGCTGAATCAGGAGATAAAGTTAAGGACAAGCGCCGTCGTATGCAAAACGCTGCAACAATGGAGCAATCACAGCTTGATGTGGAAGTGGGTATTTTCTCATTGGGGATTACATCTACTGGTTTAGGTGGAGGAACGACATCAATGGATGGCTGGAAGAAGTCTAGGGCAAACATTGTAGGTTTACCACCTGATCAATTTGTGTCCAACGTGCTAATTTTACGCACTAATGTTGATCCAGAAGTAAGGCATGCCTTGACATTCAGACGAAGTATTTCAAGATGGACACATGAGGTATCAGAGGGAAGGAAGGAGCTTTCTATTTGCAGTGATGAAGACACTAGCTCGCCCATGCATCAGAACACTGTGGAGGAGGGTGCATTGGTATACATGGATAATATCATCCAGAGAACACTACTGCCAGAGATGCAGGATGAGGCTGTTAATGCTGTCATCCACTTTTTGGAACGGCCAGATGCATTTGATCCTATCGCAAACGATGTATTCACAAGATATCGTGATCAAGTACAAGTGGAGGCTGAGATGTCTGTTGCATGTCAGGCACTGTACACATCTACCCGTCCAATATTCATGGCGTTACATCGTCTACCTAAAGGTGGAGATATGTACTTATCACTTGTTACCATGCTTGAGCATGCCATGCTTACATTCATTTCAAGAATGAAGCAACGAGTTAGTGAGTTGTGTGGAGGAAAAGCGGCATTCTCATTACTTGAAGATCAAAGAGGTAATCCCACACCGCTAAGTCAATACATGGAACGCAGGAATGCATTCACCCTACTTCAACGTATCTACAATGATGAAGATGATGTTGATGACGCCCCAGTGGAGCCCAGCACACGTGTAGGAGGCATTCTTCCCCTGGCTCCGTCTGAGAGTGATACATCTCCTAGAAAGATTGGAACCTCTGGTAAATTGGCAGGTGCGGACTCAAGGGCCTCATTCGAAAGGGAGGTCGCTCAGCTTGATGTCATTACCAAGTTCTCATCACCACTAAAGTTTGAAGGGCCAACTTTGTGTAAGGATGAAGAGATGATGAAGGCAGCGTGTTTGGCAAACAGCTTACTTCGTGTGGCGAGTTTACTGGATGGACAATTGAGAAGCAAAGCAGGTGGTTGGGAGAAGTCATCCAAGATTAAGGCAATTCGTGATTTGCAAAGCGCAATCAAGACAATTAGATATCATGGACTAAGAGTGGCCAAGTTTCTTCGGATGGAGATGTTGATTCAAGTGTAAGTACGACCTTGTGATTAGATTATTGTTTGAAGTATCATCACAACCAACCTAACTCGCTGCCTCCTTTGCCCCATGCCTTCTATCATTCAACAGGGCAAAGAGAATGTCAGAGATATGCAATAGTTCCGTCCTCCAAGCTGAGGATGCAATTAGACTCCCATCTTGTGTAAATAACCTTGGAGAGTACCTCACTTCTACAAGTGATAATATCCGTGAAGCTGGAGGAAATGCCGTAACAGCATTCGCCTTTTCTTCGCTCGAGCAATATATTCCATACTACCTCATGCAGGCTGCTCGTATTGTAGCAGGAGGTTCCAAATCGATTACAATGAATGGTATTGAATCTTTAGATAGGACAGGGTCAGTTCTATATCGAGATCTCAAGGGAGCTACAAGCTTTGAGAACTCATTCTGGGATGAGGATGCCGCTGCCAATTCTTTTGAGCAATCAGCAATCTTCCTCAGCTTGATGGAGATATCATTAGATGATTTGAGCTCTCATTACAGAAGATTCCCTAAACAGTTCACAGATGCTGACTATCAATTAATGTTCTCCTTTAACGGACCACGAAGAAGAGGAGATGCACGACGATTCAATTTACTGAAGAGTAAGATGAAGACTGAGCGAGGTAGCTAGACCAACTCTTTCTTGACATACAAGAACCTATCTATGAAGACGGAGAGAAAAGCTGAACACACTTAACAGCTAAAACAGGGTTATTTCAACATAAAAGGTCTATCATCTAGATTAGCTATGGCGCAGATCTATGGCGACAAGAGATCTACTTCGGCTCATTCTCTCACGTCATATTCTATCCGTGGTCATATCTTCCAAAATACACTTACTCAACAAGATTCCAAATAGAGCCGAGTGTGTCACGGCTAGTGGTTGTATTTGCATGGGTGAAGGCCGCGTTGATGACTGAGCGGTAGCTCTGAAACTCCTTATTACATAATGGGAGGAGGTTGAGGGAGAAGGAGAAAAGATCTTTTGCCTCAGAGTCTCCAATCATTTTGAGCGAGAGAGCTCGGTTGTAAGCCTCCGTCGCAAACCATGTCAAGTCGCCAGTTGAGTAGAAAGCTTCTCCGCCATAACCATCTTCATTTCCTTTGTGCTTCTTCTCAACAGTTGACGAGACCTCCTGAAACACTTCCATCACATCCTTGACTGAAGTCGCAAGCTCGATAATCTTCCTTTGGATTTCTCCTAATGAGACCGTATAACCACCGATGTCAACTTCAAATTTATTAGTTTGTTGTAGCATGGAAGAACAAATACGGTTGAGTGCGGTACTTGTTTGGCTCATGCTTTTCACTTCGGCTGCATCCGCCAGAAGCTTCACATTGCGTAAGATTACAAATTGAGTACTCTCATCCTCATCTAAAGAGGAGGAAGAAGAAGCCTGTTCATCTGTGTGAATCTTCCGAAGAGCTTCAGCTAAACCTTCGTTGAGAGCAGCACTTGCTTGACCATCATCACCAACACCAAGAAGACAACGCAACGCCAAGAGACTTGTCATCTTGTTCACCTCATTCAGTTGGCTCTCATCCTCACAGTTCAACAGCATCTCTTCTTGAGCGTGTGCCAAACGATGTAGACTTCTGCTCAAAAGAATGTGTACATCGTTATCTACATGACCTACTCCCTTGCTACTATTGTTGAACATACTGTGTGAAGCATAATCGGCTGCAGCAGCAACTGAGATCAACAAGCACTGACCTGAGAATTCTGATGATATGTCACACGGTAGTCTTTCATTAGGAGACTTGTCAAACTTTGGCAAAACAGACTTGGTAGGATCAAACTTGACATCATAATCAAGATATCCTTTACTGAGAGAGGACCCTTCCTCCTCTTCTGAGAGGATACAAAAGTCATGACTTGCAGCAAACACCTCTGCAGCTATACCCCGAGCATCTTTATCACTTCTACTGCCTTCGACAGAAGCGGCTTCTCCCAAACTAATAGCCATTAGCTGGTTACCAATGTTCCACAGCTGTTCTGCTGTCCATACGCAATCACTCCTCTCTCCAACTAATGTTTTAATCGTTTGATCATCCCAAACAAGTACAACTACATCAGACTTTTCAGCTGCATCATCTGCACTCTTGGTCTTCTTCCTCCGGCCAGTTGTCTTCTTTTGAGGAATCATCTTCTTTGTATCACGAACTTGAACTAACAGCTTCAAGACTCCATCAATAATACGACATAAAGCTTCAAAGTTACTAGACATTGAAAAGTTTGAATCGTCCTTCTTGAAGGAAACAACATGTTCAAAGTTGTTGAGATATGCACGGAGAATATCAAACAGAGAATGCTCAGTTGAAATTTCAGATGAAGAAACATCCTTGTCTTTCAAACATTGATTGAAAGTCTTGGAACCGATCAAAAAATCAATCCATCGCTCCTGTACCAAAAGTAGCATGACTTCACTGCCACTCATCTCATTCTCAACACACGAGTTTGACAAGCGTGGGAACGCTGCAAGAACATCGTCAACGGTTGTCTCATTTGCTGCCGACAAGAGCTCATTCAATGCAGAATCGAATTCCAGCATGGTGTTATTGTTTGGAGAAGACTTTTCATTTGCCAGATTACAATGAAATAGCGTTACCATGCTGTCCACATTCTTGACCTTTGTCCAAGCCTCGCGAGCAGTTTGAAGTCCCAAGGTATGATTACCACTCATTGAGAGAGCATGAGCCTTGACCGTCATGATCCTGCCTAACAAATCGTCAGTATCGTCTTCCAAGGACATAGACCTCTTATTGCTCAGCTGAATGACATTTTCAAGGAGATCAGACCATTGTGCACACATATCATGTGCCTCTAGGGTATGGTACAAACTAACAGCAGTACAAAGAGCTTGTTTAGTATCCTCTAACAGGTCAGTACTCAACGATTGAGTAGATGCAGCAAACAATGTAGTATCGGCAGAATCACGAGAGGTTCCTCCTCTACTGAATGTCTTGACGATAGCCAAGTACTCCTTTGCTGTCTGAAGAGCTTCGCTGTCTAATCGTCGGATAGATTTTGCATCACCAATCTTACTTTCTCGTACCTGAAACTCGACAGCGAGCATGGCATTGAGTTTATCAAGCATTACAAATGGTCGACGAAAGTGTGTCTTGGGCAACTTGTGAAGAAGAAGCTGGTAGTTGTCAGCGTATGTGTTCTCCATATCGTTGCCACCAGATGATACGGTGGAGATGGTTCGCCTTACATGAACACGTCTGATACACTCGATGGCCAAATCAAAGATCTTGTCAGCATTTGTTGTAGGAGTGACAGTATGTTGAGCAGAGCCAAAGCCCGAGCTGGATACGTCTGTAAACTGCAATGCAAGCTCGACAAGCTCTTTCATCTTTTGATCAATCATCGATTCATCGTCACTACTTGGATTTGATTTGTGGAGCACCATGATCCGTGAGAACGTTAGAGTTGCTCTCTCCGCAGCTTGACGACTCCTCGCATCCTCATGTGCCGTTTGAAGTCGATTATTGATATCTGACTTATCCTTGTCAAAGTGACTCTTAGATCCTTCGAGTGCAGAAGTTGCAGCATCTTCGGAAAAGACAAAGTCCTTGCCACTGCTCAGAGTATTCGTAATATTGGTTTGAAGCGCATTATCGCGATCATTTTGCTCGTTCGTGTACTTCTCAACACTATCAAGGCACATCAAGGCTTTCTTCTTCTCACCCGACGACTGGTATGAAGCACTTAGCATGAAGAAACTTTCAATTGATACCACAACCATTTCTTTTTCTAGGTTTTGAAGCATCTGACGACTTTTGGGTGATTTACTCTCTTGATCAAGCTCCTTCCTGACTTCACTTAGACATTGGTTGGTTGCACTCAGTGCTATACGAAGTGCCTTCTTCGCATTCTCATGTTCTTTACCGAGCTTGAGAAAGTGGCTACCGTGTTTCAAAGACAACCGTGATAAAGATGGAAGATAGTGCGAAAGTGTAGCCAACTTTGATGTTGAGGTACTCACATTACAATGTGCGTCAACGAAAGATTCGGCAAGCTCGAGATTCCTAATCACAAGACTTTGCCAAGGTGCCACATTCTTTCCAGCATCCTTCTTGCGTGGGATTCTATCACCCCCTCCGCCTTCTAATTGACCAAATAAAGATGCAGAGTTGGATAGCATTGAAATTGCATGAAAGGCTTCTTCGATGATATCCTTGAGTTGATCAGCAGCTTCTCCATTGCCATTGGTTGCCATGGTTGAGATATTATCAAAGCATGACACTGCAAGAGACAAGGAATCAAAAGACGCACGAGCATCCTTGTTGTGTTCAAGAATTACACGACCAGCCCTTGAAAAGAGCTTGAGTCCAAAGACCAACTCTTGGAGTGATGCTGTTGATTTACTAGCAACATTCGATACAGGATGTAACTGTGGGGCACTACTGCCCACGCTGCACCGCGTATCAATGTAGTTCAGGAAGACTAAACGTGCAGCAACTGCTCTGGCATATCCACCCGCAATTGCTTTACTCTTTAATCCTTCAAAAGATGTAACAAAATCACCACTTCCATCAGCAACCGACACCTTACTATCTTGAGATATCATATCATTGAATAGGTCTGGATTATTACGAATAGTCATCCATAATTTACGTCCCATCTCTAACAATCTTGACCGACGAACATCACTGAGTTGTACCACGTTATTGCTGTTGTTCTCTTTATCTACTGATTGGGCACTTAAATCTGAAGATGATCCGTATACAACTAGAGAATGATATGCCTTCATGGCAGCATCACGTAACTTTCCATATGCATCATTACTCTCCTTTTTGATCTGATTCATATTCATATCATTATTATTAGATACTCTTGAGGCATTGTCTTCTTCTTTACGATGTGCCAAGGTTGCCACTGATATGCTCTGTTTGTATGGGGATAATATGAAGATTAAAGGTATGAGTTTACTAGATTTAAGAAGAGATGAACACGCACACAGAGCAATATATGCAAACTCCCCAACCCCCAATTAATATATATCATAACCATTAAAATATTATACTCACCTCAAGTAATCTATCAAGGGCACTATCAAGATCCTCACCAAGTCTCTTATCTGCCAATAAATTTACTTTACTACTATCATTCTTTACCACCACTTCCTTCAATAGTTCCTTCTCCTTGACAACTTCTACTTTGTCATTTTTGCCTATATTGTTATTTTTATTTTGTAATGGTGTAGGCTTTGTTTCCTCTACGGATGGTTTAACCCTCTTGGTAGATGATTCTTTTACTAATGTTTCTTCTTCTTCTTTGGTTGGTACAGTGGTTGTTGTTGTTTCCATAGCTGTTGGTGGTTGTGGTTGCTCGTTATTGTTCGACTCATCGTTGGTATTATTATTTACATCATCCATTGTTGTGTCCTCAGGTTGTGCAGCAGGTGGCGGAGAGGGACTTTTATTATCGGTATTGGCAGATGGTACATCATCCTTTTCAATATCCATGGCATCATTATCTTTTGGAGAGGGTGCTGCCTTAATTTCTTCAGTTGTTGTTGATGGTGTGTCAACTGTCATATTGTTATTTTCAGTTGAAGTTGTGTGACTTCTTTCTTCTTCGGACGACTGTGTCGGTGCCACCGATGTTGGTTCTGGTACTTCAGTATTATTATCAATATCCATTGTGATTATTAATTACCTTGATTAATTATAGAGAGGATGAAGGGTTGTATTGCGGCCGAGGGATAGTGTTGTGAGTGAGTGAGCTTTTTTTTGCGAGCTCATTTGGCGATACACGAGTCAACCGGTTGAAATACTAGCCACTAGCGACATCTTATAATGGTGGTATGCTTCTGCTGCTCCATATGATAGTCGGGTTACACATACATAGTACTCTGATTGTAAATGATATACCTTAACTCATCTTTAATGTTAACACTACCAATGAATTATCGGGCTCATTTATGCTCGCAAATGATACATGTTGCCGATCTTTGACATTGGTTAATTGGTTTGGTATGCTTACTGCCAATAATTTGATCTTTAATGTTAATACTATCACCAATTACCAGCATCAATTACTTTGTTTACTTTGTTTCGTCATCAGCTGCTGCTGCTGCTGTAAAACATGGCCATTGCATCAAGTTTTCGGCTTGATCCCAAAACATATGCTCAAGCTTGCAACTCATTATGAAGTGTTCTTCCATCTTCTTCAATGTTATACTATCAGCTTTCTTGGCTGCGTCATCTACAATTGCAATATACTCTTTAACTTCATTCTCAAACTCATCACCACTGTACATGTCTATCCAAGCATCAAATGCAGGAGGACGAGATACCGTGCCTCCTAGTTTATCGCGGAGTGTTAGCATACATCTACCTACGTGATGATATACCCAATAACATGGGAGCAAAACTGACAATCCCTCAGCAATAGGTCGAGTGGCAACGATTCGTAACATGTAGGATGTATACAATAATGTGTTTGGCATTACTTGTGAATCCGTGTCATCTATATTCCACTGTTTAAAGAACGATCGATGCAACTCCTTCTCGTCCTCTTCCGCTGTCTTACCAAATTGATGTAATCGTTTTGATAATTCTATATTACCTTCCTCGGCTAATATTCTATCACCTAATCTGCAAAGTCGGTAAGATAATAGGCATCTTGTATTGCATAATATTGAAATTTATCCAGGTTGAGACTGCCGTCTACCATTGACACAAGGAAGGGATGTTTTTCGGTTACGGATATAAGCGGTGCCGCGGCATCCCAGAATGATTGAGCCGACATTGTTAATATGATATGATATGCTATATCATTAACTTCCTCTTCCAAATTACTTGTCAAACTTTTTTCTCAAAATGAGAATTTTTCATGGTATTCAGCAATCAACTGCCTGCCCCGCCCCTACATCATACCAGCATATTTAGAGAGTAGATATGTATGATTTGATATACTTACTTGTTAATAGAATAAACAACTAAGGGGTGTAGCTTGTGCTACGATATACCAAGAGTTCGACGATTGCAATAGCACTATTTTATGCACAAGATATGATCATAATACGACATATTCATATACAACCTTACACAACAACATAAAAAGGGTCGGTACAAAACCATGAGGGACATAATATTTTCAAAACAGCAGCATCTAGAGAGCATGGGGGCTTGGAAGTCTTTGGTTTTGGCCCAAAAGGAAGCAGAACAATCAAAAGTTAGTAATCCAAACGAGACATATCTACCAAGCAAAGCAATAATACCTGATCCTACAAAAGCAAACACAAATGCCTCCTTTAGATATCGTATTGAAAGTAATGTATATAAAGAACCACGTCTTTCAATGTTTTCACATTCCAATACAGATGATAGTATATTATCCAAAGATTATTATCCCCATGATGAAAATTGGCATGCGGCTGGTATTGCAATCGGCAAAAATAAGTACATAAAAAGATTAGACTGCTCCTATTGGCCAATCCTCTACAATGATATATCAAATACTGACAATGATAACTTTTGGAAAGGAGTATCAAAGAGTAAATCTATAGTTCGACTTAGAATACGATGGCATAATTTGCATGGTGGAGTGTCATTCTTTATCATTACATCCAAGTTTATAAAACAGTTGAAGGAACTATCACTATGTGGATGTAATATTAATGACAAAGGTATGAAAGTATTGGCGTCAATACTGGCAAAAGACTCTTCATTAGAAACACTAAGTTTTTGTTTGGAGGGAAAGAAAACAGATGGTTTTCGTTTTCCTTGGCTGACTATACTAACATCTGTAGGTTGGGAGTCGGTAATGGATATTGTTAGTAGTAGTACTTCAAAGTTATCAAGTTTAGATATTGGTCGAGGTAGACATATCAATGATCATTGTATATACCGTCTTTCAAATACAGTATGCAGCAAAAGCTCCAAGCTTAAGGAGATCAGTATTGATTGTGTCAGTAGTATTACTTCGGAAGCATGGAAGGAACTTGCCTTAACACTTCAACATCCAGACTGCAAACTAGAGAGTTTACGGATATCAGATAATGTACAAGTGAATGATCAAGTTGCGTTTTTTTTCTCCAGCTCATTGATAACAAACTCTACATTGAAGGTATTAGATTTCAGTGGCAATGGCATCCGAGAGGTTGGCTTTGCAAGTTTTGAGAGGACATTGAGCAGTACTAAAACTGCCTTGGAAACTTTAGATTTGTCTAATAATGGCTCGGCAGTTAACGAGAGGGCAAGGAACACGCTTGCAAGATCTCTTATTGGTAATGATAAACTCAAGAGTCTCAAAATCGATTGGGAGCGGGGAAATTATGCCTCATACAATCAGGATGAGTTTATCAAACTACTTTGCAACAAGTCGAGTATCCTTGATACATACAAGTCAAATCATACTCTTATTGAGATTGGAATTGATGAAGAACATGTAACGAATGAGCTCAAAATATTACTCCAATTGAATAAAAGCAGTACTGCTTCATCTGTGGCAAGGATAAAGATTATTGACACTCATTTAGTATATGTTTCGGATACAGATGAAAAAGTCGTGGTAGATACTAGTCCATTTGATAAGATGAATTGGAAAATCTTCCCAGCTGCGATTTCATGGATGTTAAGAGATGAAAGGGGCTTATCGTTGTCTCATAAGTTCTTACAAGACACTGCAACCTTTTTACCTATCGGTTGCAATAGTAGGACAGGAGCTACGAAAAAACAAAAGCAGAGTATCTTTTCAAGAGCCAAGGGTATCATGACAAGAAGAGCTTAAGTATGGGAACTAGTATATAGTTTGTAACTGTAACTGTATTGTCTACTTAATAAGTTATTGACAATAAAGTAGGTGTATATAAGTGCAAACAGGAAGGGGCAGTTGATTAAAGATACCTGCCCTCTTTTCTGCACAAGGTCATTTTATGTCACATATATTTTTTTTCCAACAACCCTCATTCACTAACATCTTTCACGATTATCATTCAACTCGATTACTCTCCTCATATGATGTTCTACATGATGTTCTACTCGTCATTAATCATTACCGTCCTATCTGTATCATCATCATGTGCTGCCGATAATACAAGCAGCCTTCGTGGAAACTCAATCGACGACAACAATGAGCAACAGCGTCCACATAAATCCAATCGTCATCTATTCGAATTCTCGGGTGATTGTACTGATGAAGACTACGCTACCACTCCGTACTATGTATCATCGTCCATTGGTAACAATTGGGACTCTGCAAATGGATGGGGTCTATCTCCTAACAAGCCATTTAAAACAATCCAACATGCAATCAATAATAAAGATATTTGTCAAACTGTATATGTAATGGAGGGTACATATCGTAATACCTACTATGGCCAAAGTTACAATCATAATAACAAGGTAGTGAATCTTAATGGTGTATCAAATCTTAAGCTATTGGCCGATCCAGATGCCACAACTAAGCCTATCTTACAGTTTGATGGACCTGGGGGTATCTTTGGAGGAAGTGCTTCTTCGCCAATTAGTAATATCGAGATTGCTGGGTTGGAAATAGTCGGGCCGAACGAATCAATTACATACGAAGATGCCATGGCAAACCGATTAATCAAACGTACATATTACACTGGAAGAGGAATTGCAATCTGGGCAGGAAAGTCCGCGTAATATTGTTTTATTCAGTGAATGCGTGTGTTCAATATGTTATCTTGGTGATTTGGCCACTTCATTTGACCTTAGTTGATCTTTATTTGGTTGTCTTTGCAAAGCCAAATGTACTAACATAAGTTACTTCTCTCTACTGTTCTTAGGGCACCACATATATATCCATGACATGAAAGTTCACCATTGTCCTGCTTCTGGAATTCGAGTAAACAAGGGTGATTACATTACCATTGCTGATTCAGAAGTATACTCAAACACTTGGTGGAGTAGTTCAGCCGAGTCTGCGATTGTACTTGCCGAAGGCAAGCATATCGATGAGGTATCATGGATCAAAATGAGACTGATCGGTAATACTGTATTTGATAACATGAATAAGGTTCCATACTACAACCCAAACTACGCCTGGGATTACTCTCCAATTGGAAACTATGATTGTTCAATCTTTTTGGCTTGTCAGAATCGAGAGATTGACGGATGCCCCTGGGAGTGCAGATATGGAAAAGAAAGTCAAGACTACATTGTTGATGGAATGGGAGTATATGTCACTCGAAACAAAGATACATATCTATTTGGTCAAATGGAACTAGCTGATAATATTGCATACGGCAATGGAATCAATGGAGTAGTTTTTCACCGAACTGACAGAGGTGTAGTACAAAGAAACACGGTCTATAACAATGGTGTTGTTCCTCGTGAATATCCTGAGGAGACTACTGAAGACTGGCATGTCAATTTGAGTAAGTCTCGACAACCGTACTCGGGTATTGTCATTAACAATGCGGAAGGATGTAGGCTGTGGAGTAACAATGTTTTGGCGAGATATGATGATGATTATGCCTACAAGATTGAGGCAGACGGTACACCACCACCGCTTCAAGCTGGTGGTAATAATAAGGTGTGTAAGGGATTGGTTGATGCAAATCTTGCAAGTTATGTCAGTGAGGAGACTGATACAAGTGTCTGTGGAGTAGACGAACCTGTTGTATCGACACCGTCTCCCAGTTTGAGTCCGACAACGGATAGCCCTACTTCTTCTGCTCCAACTTCTAATAGTCCTACAGTCACACCTAAGTATACTGAAGTCTCGTGTGGAGGTGAGTGTCATCTGATTGATTGGCCATACAATATGGGCCCGGGTGTGTCAGGTTATGACGAGTGTGAGGTGATATGTGACTCGCCTACCAGTGATTGCCGAGCTTTCAGTCTTCAAGATGATTATCGACCCGGTAATGAAGGACTGAAGGCTTGTTTCTTGTACAAGGCATCTGTGGAGCCCAAACAACGGTGTGCAAATGATCCATTCAATGCACATAAAAGTTGTGCTTATGCGACAGCCAATGGACAGTTCTTTATTAGTCCATCTGCTAAGGTTGAGTATAATGTGAACGATTTGGCGTGAGGTTAGAGGATCTAGAGGTCTTAGATTGATAACAGAATATTGTAAAGATTCATTTGTAAAGCAAATGTATTGTCGTTTGCATCTACGAAAAGGCAGTTGGAAATACTATATGCATGTCTTAGAAAGCAAGTGTATTGATTACATACATCAACGGAGGCGGCTAGAGTGCTAACTAACCAAGAATGTAGTAGGGTGCAGTTAGTAGGAACTAAAAAGATACGGTATCCTTTCTCAAAACACACACTCTCATAGTCAAAAACAAAGTTCAACCATACATGTGTAGAGAACGTACAAAGTGATAATTCACTCTGTCGTTTAATTTCACTCTGTCGTTTTCAGGTACAAAATGAACAGGGTTCTACGTAGGAATTCAAAATTACCCCTTAATCAGGGGTTGTTGGATCGCTATAAAATGTATACTATAATTTAGGCAGAGGCTATCGCATAAAAGTCGCCAAAATAAAAATTGCATAACAATTTTTTGTTATGCAATTATTTTATCAAGTAAAATTATAGGCTGTCTTACCCCTGACTTTTTTACGCGAGGTTTCTTAGTGAGTCACTCTGTCCCCTTAAGCAAAATTATAGGCCAATTAGTGTGCTATAGTGCACTTTGTGAACGGCAACCCGGTCCAATTAAATACTATAAATTGATTGTATAGGATATCAACTAACTGATTTGCAATTGAAATCATGACAAACGTACGTCAGGAAGCTGAGATGTGCCTCAAAGAAAAGGATACCTACCCCTGAAAAATAAGGGGACAGAGTGAATCATCACTGTATGATATTAATTCCTTTACAACCAACATATCATTAATTAACAGCATACAATAATGGCCAAGAAGTTTTGCTTTAGCCTCCGCAAACGAAATACTAAGGCTGCACTACCTCCCTCAACATCTCTTAACAAAACCCAAATTAAAAATGTTAGAGAGAAGAAGTTAGGAAAGAAGAAGATTGGCTATGAGTTAAATACAGCCCCTTCTCCATCAACAGATGAGGTATCATTACTTACTAATCTAACGGGTATGCCGCCCGAATCACCTGATAGACTACGCAGTTTGGGCCAAGTAGCACCGCTCTTACCCCCAGCAAATAATCAAGGAGTTGCAACAACATTATATACAGGTACATATTCCTCCCCACCCTCTACTCCAAGCAAAGATGGTGGTATGAATATTAATGTGTTAGACACGAGTGTTGATGAGATTAGTGTTATGACACCTAGTGGTATACCTTCTCCGGATAAGGGTACTGATGAAAGCGGTCAACAACAACAAAGGATGGCACCACAGATACTAAATTATTGTGAAGACGATGATTCGCAAGATCTAATAGTATACGAAGATGAAAAGTCAGACGATTATATATCAACAGCAGAAACTCCTCAAAATACTGTCGATATTCCTCTACCAATACGGTTAAAACCAACAATATCTTCACCGCTCTTTCCATCATCAAATGATGATGATGATAAACTACTACTATCTCCATCCAAGAAAGTATCATTCAAAAAGTCCAAACGAAGTTCATTATCGAAAGCTGCATCTAGGAAATTAATATCAAGTAAAAGTTGGTTAACATCTACAAAGTTCTTTGAACGACGAGTTGATTCGGCATTTCAAACTGTTGATGTTGATAAGAGTGGAGATGTCACCTGTGAGGAATTGTATGCGGGACTTTTGCTTATACATTTGAAGATGGCTATTTATGTCGGTGCACCGGCTTGCAGGGTATGATCATTGTGTGTTTTGTTTATTTTTGTATATACGAGCTTTACTCTTACTTGCGTCTAATGATTCTACCCTGCACTCTAATTCTATTACAGCCAGCGAGTAAGAGCTATGTTACAGAGATATTCCATCTGTTGGACAAGGATAACTCTGGTACATTATGTAAAGAGGAATTTGCTACCGTTATGAAGATATTATACTCACAAGTCTTCACAAGAATACTTATACATTGGTTCTTAACATTAATGATTGTTCCAGTGATTACACAATATATTATCAAATATACATCACTATTACTATGGATAGTGCATGAGTTTTGGAAGGACATCGATGATGATCTTGATCCATTGCAACGACTATTATGGAAGTTATGGGATATATTCTTATACTTCACACCACAATTCTTGGATAGTACAGGTGCATTTATTTGTATGGCATTTAGTAAGATACCGAAAGGTGTGTGGAGGAGTATGCCATACACTATATTGACAATTGGGCAAGTATCAGTTGTATTGCCATGGGCACTTGGACATGTTGAAAACTTCTTTTGGTGGGCCGCACATAGTGATGTTAAGAAGAAGAGTGATAATACTGATGCTGGCAGTGGGAATAGATTGAAAGAGTGCTGACATGCTGGGGTGTCATGTCAAAAGAAGAAATTAGAAATTATTGTAGTCTAACGATTAGTTGAGAAAACCACAGGATAAACTAGAAAAGTATGGTATGTTCCAAAACATAACAAAGATACAACTTGATAAAGAATTGAAAACCCATGGCATACAAGAACAAATCTGATGTCATGTATGGCGTGTCCACTTGTTGGCGGTTCTCTTGCCTCAGATTGGGTCCGATTTTCAAAATCGAGCCGGCTGCCGGACAATGTATGGCCATAGCGCAAAGGCATGCATCACTCTCTTTCTTAGATATTGATGTTTTGCCATTGTATATGTATATGAAAGGGCAATGAACACTATCAGCAGGATTCTAGGGCCCTCCATCAAACTTTTGTGTCCACTATTGTTGGCGGTTCTCTTGCCTCAGATTGGGTCCAATTTTTCGAAATTGAGCCGGCTGCCAGACAATGTATGGCCATAGCGCAAAGGCATGCATCACTCTCTTTCTTAGAGATTGATGATTTGCCATTGTATATGTATATGAAAGGGCAATGAACACTATCAGCAGGATTCTAGGGCCCTCAATCACACTTTTGTGTCCACTTGTTGGCAGTTCTCTTGCCTCAGATTGGGTCCAATTTTCGAAATCAGCGGCTGCCAGACAATGTATGGCCATA
>Ga0214479_100343_pt1 | contig 28908 bp, 12 predicted proteins | sample M1_20Mar14CPVII9_5_FD_165054 | JGI IMG/M metagenome (GOLD analysis project Ga0214479, IMG submission 165054) | Marine eukaryotic communities from Monterey Bay, California, United States - M1_20Mar14CPVII9sort6BwellE14 | ecosystem: Environmental > Aquatic > Marine > Unclassified | place: USA...
TATAAGAGCTGGAAAGGCATCTGATATCAATGTGCTGTGTAGTGCTTCGTTGGAACTCAATGCTTCTAACGCAAGTAGACTTTCAAGCTTGAGCTTCATGAGCGTATTCCTTCGATGGTCATCCATGTTGTAATCCCCAGTCTCTGGCATCGTAAGTACAACTGATAATGTTCGAATTGCATTTGCCAAGGATGAAACACTTCCACTATTTGATCGTTCAACACTGGCACATGGTCCACAATACCGTACAATGGCAATTGATGTTGAAAATGTAGATCTATCACCAGAAGATAGAGATTGCTGGAGTATATCAACCAAGGGAACAATCATACCGCAACTTGCGAGTTCACCCCGAAGCATGGGAGCATTTTGTGCAATAGCCAGAGTGAGTCTAAGAGCCGGGGATACTAAACAACCCCCTAGCGCTCCGATTAGAACCGAAGGCAACAAACAACCACCGTTTTGAGCTGCTGCCGTAATCGCCTTACAAGCTATGGAGCTTGCATCCTGTCTCAAATGAGAGTATTTGTCTTGATGCACTTCTCCAGTAGTTGATTGTAAAGCATCCGAGTTCTCGCTTGTTGCACCACACATACTACCAACTGCCAGTAAGCAAGCCTGAGAGAGATCCATCATTGGTAGAGGTTCATCCTTATCTTCGTTATTTGCAAACTTTTGAGCATATGGAAGTGTAGCTGAGAGAAGAAAGACTGTCGAGGCGATCAGATCGGATCTTTCATCTGACTCGTTGTTACCATAAGCTAATGCAGCGGCACAGTCGGCATCTACTGCAGAGTATAAACGTGATGCACCGACAGCATTATCTCCAGGTTTAGTAGCAATACCAAACATGGCTGCTAACATGTAACAGATAGCCATTTTGATTCTCATTTGTCTGTAAGCTTTATCGTGATGACGAAGGTGAACCTTTTCTTTCAGATATTTGGACGCTATTCCAACGGCACCAGCATCAAGTGCACCTAAAAGAAGATTGAGACATGATGCATCATTGGTTTGGAAAGATTGAAGTATAAGCTGTGAAGCACACTCAAGGTAACACAAGCCCCGCGATGCCCATTCACCTCGCAATGCAGATGGAGCGTCGAGACATTCTCCAGCTATAGATATCAATCCTGATACAGCCTTGTTGGAAATTAGATAGGATGACGATACACTGGAGCAAGAAGATAAGGCAAGTAATGTCAAACCAGCAGCCTCTCTTAGCCGTGCTTGTGGAGTATTCCGTGATGGATCAAGTGAACGAGAGGAGTCAGATGTAACAATTTCATATGCCACAGCATACATTTGTTCTCTTTCCATGATCTCTAATGCTTGTTGAGCCTTTGAGTAGAGCGAATCATATCCTGATTTGTCAGTAGAGACGCCAATCAATATGTGCCCAATGGCAAGTGAAATCGAGGCGAGGCATTCACCAGCTACAACTTGGAGCTTGATCGATCGTGAAGGCTTTCCGTCCCATGAACTCTCGGAACCACTTCTCAATATCTGTATCAAGGAAGGAAGGCATGATGCTTCAGTTTGACTACCAGTACTACCTCCTCCTATAACTAAGGATAGTGCCGCATGACGATAAGATGATAACCCATCATCCTTTACCTCATCAAAACAAACTCCTCCAGAACTTGTAAGTTGTTGTAAAGACTGTCCTGAACCTCTGGGATCAGTCAACAATGGAGAAATCAGTGCCGATGCAAAGGAACATCCCGAATAGGCTACCGACTCTTCAGCTGAGATCAAGAGATGTGCCAAGGCGGGGCCACAGCCACCATTGGAAACAATAGCATCGACAATCGCTGCATCATCCTTCGTACCTCGTCCAACTCTTGAGAATCCACCTTTGCCTCCTGGCGATGTATGAAGTGCTAAACTAATCTCTCTTGTAGAAATAACAATAGATTCCAAAGTTGATGTTGCATGTGTCCTCGTCTCTGCATCATCCGATGATAATAAACTACATAATATCATAATCCCACCGGTATTAACTAATTGATTCATAAATGATTGATATTTATTTGCTCCAGAGGAGTAGACACATGCCCTTCGTCGATCTTCGGTAATTAAATGACGTAATGTGGCCGTTGCCCATCGTTGTAATGATGATGATGTTGATGATGTGGCGTGATCTAACATACTTCGGAAGGCACGATGGATATCTATTTGTATGAAGTCATGCATTGACATGCCTACTTCATCTACATCTATTGGTCCCTCGTCCTCGTCATCTCCTTCATCTCTATTGTCACTATAACTACTACTTTCTCTCTTGGAAATCGCACCTTCAATGAATGTTGGCTCAGAAATATAGTAAATGACTTTTGTAGCCTGTTGAATAGCACTTAAACTTCGACTATCACTACTATTCCATTCTAAGATACTCAATACGTCATTTACAATTTCACATACTGGTAGATCATCTCTCTTATCTTCTGAATCATCATTTGATTCCAATGTATTGGTAGATTCAGACTTCTTCATTTCTATATCATCACCTACTTCATAAACAGCCAAAGCAAATGAATCATCCCCAACAACACTACCCAACATTAACAAACTAGCCAATACACGTATGGCATACTCAGCAGTTACTCGTTCCTTTAAATGTTTACCAACAGCCGATATTAATACATTTGATGGTATTGTAATCTTATCTTGACAATTCATTGGATCTACAAGCAACGCATCAATGTCTGATGATAATGATGATAGACTAGCTGCTACTGTATTAATTGTAATTTCTGTCGATGTTTCACCACTACTACCACCATCATTCTCTTTTACTATACTTCCTCTCTTACCACTGTTTGGATTGTACAATTGCAGCGGAGTTAAATAGCGTCTCATACTAAAATAATTCCCATTCTTAACATCCTTCATACACCAATTACATACCCTAACCGGCACATTAAACTCCTCACCATCTAATGGTAATATTGTTTTATTATTTGAACAATTGGAACAGAATACGTCTCCACATAATCGACAGTGATGTCGACGGAATGTATATGTGAATGGTGTGTTACATCCTGGACATTGGGAGCGTGATGAATCTAGTACGGAGATCACCGTAAAGTCTAATGGTGGTGGTTTCCCTTTATCATCTGTTGTTGATGAAAGTGTTGATAGTCCATAGGAATTATCTTGATGTGGATCGCGATGCTTATATCCATTATTGTTGTAATGAAAGGAAGAAGATCGACTACCAGAATGTACATTATCATCCCACGTCTTGTGATTGCCATTCTGATTTAATTTCATTATTGACGACATACCACCGTAACTACTATCTGAAAATTCTGTTGATAAATGATTTTTTGCAAATCCCCTCTCGTTACTATTAGAAGTAGCATTAGCGTTTGTAGATGTAGAATGGGCAGTAGGACGTTCCCATGTGGTAGTTTTAGTAGCATGGTCTATATAAAATTTCCGTCCAGTTGCTTGGTCTGTCATTTCCTCCCATCCATCTGGCAGTGTATCATCTGCTGCTCTCATTTGAGTAGTTTGACGCTGTTGGGCTTTTGCTATATCTGACATTACATTACTACTTGTATCATCGACTCTATTGTTATGCACATTAGTATTGTTCTGTGAAGTTGTAGTGTGCACGTCTGTAATTGCAATGGAGTTGATATTTGTCTTTTGCCATCCGGGCGGTGGATCCCATTGTGTAGTTCGGGTATATCGATTAGCATAGAATGTACGACCTGTAGTTGGATCGACTGATTCTATCCATCCATTACTGTCTTCTGCCATTATTGTTATGCCTTACTCTAGAGTATTATCTATTATTTGTACAAATTTTGTGTTATGATCTTGGTTGCAAATGTGCTCTATTTGATGCTCCTTAATTGATCCGATGCACTGATATATCAAACCGAAGCCCGTTAATCTTTCCTACCAATATAAGGGTGTTTCAAGCAATAGAAATAGTACAGAGAATATATAGTGGAATGATAGCTTATCGGCCAAACTTCTGAGCAAACGATAATCGATATCGAATTCAGAATTAAAAATGAAACTTCTAACTTCTAGCTAAAAACTTAATGTACACCACCAATTGAAAGAGATTTGAATTGCGGAGAACTTGGCTTATGATGTGTGCAATTCATGGTTTCAGATTGTATACCTTTAGCTGATTAATGCCCTAGCGCTATTGACATGTTGTAGATATCAATGAATCATTTTAAGTATTAGGATACCGTCACAAGAGTTTAATTAATGCCTAATGCAATATTGTTGTTACTATGTATTAGCTAAGTCTGTGAACTGAGATTGTACGAAATAAGGCGGTGGTATCAACAACCAATTGGCGTGACATGAGTGATATACAATATATAGGCCATTGTTTTGAGTATATTAATGATTAGTGACATTGTCGGCAATTGTAAACTATTTCACAACACATGCACACTGTACATCTATCATTGAAACTCTTTAAGAACTTTACAATATATAATATCCATGACGGTCTGGAAACTGATACCAATATCACCATTCAATGAAGGCGATATACGATACAAATCAACATTTAAACCACTAATGGTCCCGGCTAGCTTTGGTAGAGAAGAATTACTACGACCATTCCACTGTTGTATCAAGAAATCGAAATCACCAATATCAGCAAAGAAGAAGAAAAAGAAGGAACCATGTCATGTATGTAAATCGATACAAAATATTGCAAAGTTTATACCACGGAAAGATTTCTGGTGTTTATCATATTATGAGAGTAAAGCTGACACTAGTGTTGGAAGTAGTAGGATGAATTTGATTGTATCTGGCAAGAATGTAGCTCAATTAGTAAGTATTAGTTCTTCTATTGGGGTAGTTCGTGAACTTGATAAGAAGTTAGATGAACAAACTATACATGTATATGATGATGATATATTATCGCTGCTATGGTACAATCAACAAAGTAGTAGTGGTGAAGGGAATGCTGTCAAAACATCTTCCTCTAAACTTGAGACGTTGGTACAATTTCGTTTGACTAAAGATAAAGATGAAGAGGATGAGACTATGAATGTCGTTGCTGCCAAAGAAGACTCTTTACCGGACAATAAAGTTCAGGTATCAATACTGGTCGACAATTCACAAGAAAGAGCAGCAATAGAGAACAATGGTATGAGTGATACCAAAATATCTGCCATGGAATCAAGAGATGATCGTGATAGTGTAAAGATTGATCAGGGTGAAGATAACGACGACGAAAGTATGCCTGATACTGACGATCTTCTTTACACTCAAGAAAATCAAATGAAACAAGAAGATATGCATGAGGATGATAGCAATAGCAAGAAGTCGGGTGTATCTATCCAGGATTCACGAAAGCCACCAGTCAACAATGTATCGGCGGCAGCAGTGCCTCCCTGCATTAGTAGTGTCAAGAGTAGTAGCAAAGATGAGTATGAGTCATCAGCTCCGTTGACGCTTCCATATGAGTTTCTTGCCTCCGGTGGCGAATCCAAGTCCTATTCGTTTGATTCGATGGACAAGACACCTACAAAAGTCGCTACAATTGAGGGGAAGAAGAATCCAAGCACGCCACAAAAGAGCAATATAAGTTGCAAAAGAAGATATGAGGATATGACATCAGCAGATCATGACAAGAAGGTAGCATCAAAAACACCCAAGAAGTCAAATGTAACTGTAGTAGACAACAGTAGTCCGCCCACTCTCTTTTCATCACTGACTCATAATGAAATGGTAAAACTTCATGAACAGTCGGCACCTCAAACAAACGATAACAAACCATCACTAAGGCATACTGTCCTTTCTCTTACATTGGCACTCACATCAAATGCTTCAGCATATGATTCCAACTTTTTGAGAGGATGTAATGTCGAGAAGACGACGCCGAATGGCAATGGGCAGATGAGCGAAAGGCAAGATGTAAAGCAGAAATGGAGCCACAATTCTTACAAGGAACAAAGATCAAAAGTAGACATAGTTGATGCAGAATAGAGTAGTGATCTGAGCATAGACACATGAAGATCGGTTTAACTGTCCCCGTTTTATGAGAAAGGAAGAAAGAATCAAATGTTCGCTAGAGCGAAGGCTTGTGAATTTTTCACACTTGCATTACAATAGAGTTAGCTAGCTTAGCGGTGTGAAGTATACATATATTATTAGATATCAGCTTCGAGAGTTCAATCATAGATCTATCAAACAATGGATGAGCTTATTATTGCCAACAAACGCCTTAAAACTGCCCACGAACACGAACAGCAAAACTATGATGCCCTGATGAGCAAACTAGAAGACACTGAAAGCAAACTGACTAAACGCTTAGATGAACTAAATCAAAAGAAACATAAAGTTGCCGAGGCTAATGGGAATGTAAACGCTGCCGATGACGATTTAATCGAGATTAATGCTGGAGGTGGAAGTATTTCTGCCAAACGTTCTACACTTACTCAACTGAAAGGAACTAGAGTTGAGGCCCTGTTTAGTGGTCGTTGGGATAAGAAGCTACAGCGAGACCCTAAAGGACGAATCTTCCTAGATTTTAACCCTTCGTGCTTCCAGGCTCTTGTGGACTATCTCAGTGAGCTAGCAATTTCATCAGATGACTGTCCTCCTAAACCACCAAGTGTGGACGATGAAGAACTTAAGCACATTCTCAAGAATCTACTTGAACTATTAGGACTAATTGAACTGCTTCCAGCCGGACCTATTGATAGCACAATCTTCGAAGATAAAAGTAAGGCAGCTTTGCTCCATAAGTGGCTTAAGGAAGATGGTTCAGATGGGAAGTTTCGTCTCCTCTACTGTTCTTCAAGGGATGGCCTGTCTGATGAAATTTTCCACTCTAAATGTGACAACAAGGGATCCACCCTAACTATCATTGAGACAACTGATGGTCACATCATTGGAGGATACTCAAACACACCTTGGAAATCATTAAATACCAGCTATGTTGGGGCAGACAAAGCTTTCTTATTCAACTTGTTGTCTGCTCAAAAGATGAAGTTGAAGAATCCAAATGATGTTAATGCAGTTCTTCGATCTTCGTCGCTTGGGCCTGTATTTGGTATGGGCAACAGCAACGATAACGACCTGAAAGTGACTAGCCAGTATGTCTATCCAAGGTTTGGGTCAAGTTATGAAGCTGGCTCATCATCCGAACTCACTCGTGGGGATCGATTTGCAATCAAAAAGATGGAAGTTTTCCAAGTGACAAGCCTTTCGGGAAGTATTGCTAAAGTAACAAAGCAGAAGCACAAAATGCCGAAGATCAAGATGCCCACCACAAGATTCTCAGATGATGTTAATAAGAGAATTGATAGAAAGCGTGCATGCCTTTTGCAAGCAGAGTTGGAAGTGGATCATCTTGAACATAGCTTCAAAAACGAACAAACTTTTATTGAAAAGTTTGCTTGTGGGGTTGCCAAAGATGTGGTTGCACTTAATGTGAGCGGCACAGTTATGGTAACAACTCGTTCTACACTTTGTGTTGCTGAAGATTCTGTGTTGGCCCAGCAGTTTGACGACTCCAAGTGGACTGAACAGTATCGGAATGTAAAGGGGTGGACATCTGAAGAAGTTGGTGCTTGGGTGAAGAAAATAGACAATGTTTCAGAAACAGTTGCAGCTATCTTTGTTAAGAATGACATCAAGGGTAATGAACTTCTTGCAATGAATATGGAAGGGCTAAAGATGATTGGTATTGAACGGGCTGGTACATTGTGTCTACTCTTGGAGGAGATTAAGAAGCTGAAACAGTCCAGTCAAGATATAGCAACACTTATTGAGCATGGGCCATATTGTTTTGGTAAGATATTGGATTACCTTCGTTTGACAGAGCACTACTCACGGGGACTTATAACAGAAGAGCCAGAGCTGCCTGAAGTAAGTGAATCGCAGCAACATAGGTTTGAAAAGGTGGCCAAGTATTACTTTCCAGGAGATAGCTCAAAGTTCATCCTAGGTTGATGAGCGATATAGTTTGTGATGATTTCGTTAAGGCAATACTAGAAGTGATGCTTTTATATTATGTTTGTGGGTATCTGTTGGTGTATAAAGTTATAGAGATGAAGTGAAGTTGGTTAGTGCAATGTTTGGGAAGTATGTGGTAGCGTATAAAGATAAGACTATGCATCACCCAAGTGACGTGTACATACCACACAATGCAGTTCAGTAATTAGATGATCTATATTATGAGCTTTGATATGCTCAGTCTACGAAGTTAATTCAATACTGAACGCTCAGTGAAAAGATCGCTCAAAAGCTTGAATTGCTTCACTACAAACGACCCCTTCCTCGACTTCTTTGTCTATATCTCCTCTCTAGCTGTAAAAGGCTTGGCCTTGCCATATATTTCAGAGTCAGTCAAATGACCAGTTTCCAAGGCGATACTGCCAAGGTCATCTTAGGTTAGGAGAAGTAGAGATGTGTTTATGTTTATTAACACTATACAGAAGACAAGGCACTAATCTCAACTCAACTACAAGGTTTATGTGATGAGGGCCGTGAATCATATGAGTAGTAATGTAGTATATGATATGTCTTGTGGTATGTGGTTTTAATACTACCGAGTACAATAATGGGAATACTGTTGGAGATAAATTATGAATGTGGCTATAATTTTGCCCTCGATGTGTAGGAGTCGTCAGCTTCTGATATCTACTGTCTACTACCCCATACCAACACACAAGTATACCACTACCAATACCACACTAACTATACTAATTGCTCAAAACTCCATCTCTTTCTATCCTCGGAACACTGAAAAGAAATATCCAAGAACCGAAGATAGCTAAGTAAGATGATATTTAGTAACTTCCAACTTCCAGTATTGTATCTTCTTGTTTCACGAATCTCTGTGGAACTTCTGCTTGTTTAAATTCTTTGTCAATTCTCGTCGCCTAGCAGCCTCCTCCATTAAGGAGTGTCGATATAAAGCCACTTTTTTTGGTGTTTCACATCATAATGCTAGACTTAGACGAGCATATCTTGTGATTGAGATATGACGCAATTAAAAGGTTGTACGTTGTTCATATTGATTAGTCCATTGTAATCCTTCTGCTCTGTTTCCGCCTGATCATCAATATCGCACTTGATAAAGTCAGTTTGTATATCATCGACAGATGTCTCATAATATATAAAACGACTCGAGATAATAATATAGAAACAGAGGAGAGCTGTGCGGTTGTATGTCAGATTAGTGTCGATGCCGGTCACCCCTGAAAGATACGGAACAACTTATCAATATGGATAATGATATGCTTAACGAGACCTCTTTTATATGATAATTGATAATAGGCTTCAATCAACACAATAGCTCGAGCAACTCTTCAGAGAAGGTTTTCGGGTCCGGCTCATTTACTTGGCTTCGGTATCGGGAGTCCATGCTAACTAAGTAGCCGATTCGGATATCTAAGAGGCTATATCTAAAGTGTATAAATAGTAATATTCCACGGTGGAATATTTCTCATCTACTTTTTTCAACTTTTTTATCTCTCTACCATGATATGCCTACTTCTACTGATGACTACTCCATTAGTTCAATAGTTTATAATGAGCCACCATGTATAGGTCATAGTAGGGGTGGCAACAGTAAATCCTACCAAAAATAAATATCCTAGAAACTCCTAAAAAATGATAGTATTACCTTCATATAGGTCTTGTTAGAGTATGTGTAGAGTTTGGTTTGATTATATTGACCCTATCCACCTCATATCCGCCGATAATGCTACTACCATCATTTTGCCAAGTTGGGTTGTCAATATGTGAAAAGTGGGGCGCCCACGGTATCCTCTACGTAATAGCCCAGTACAAAAAATGGCTTAAAGTCACAATGGCCCCCCAATCATGTAGTAGTAGGATGATATCGATTACGGCGCTGATGCGATATACCATCATCCCATATGCTGCACATACATTGTCTACTACCTACTAGATGAGATGGTAACGTCATCGCCGGCGCAACTCGGCCGTATGGGGCAGCCGATGTGGTCACAAGTAGCACAATTTTATCGATGGACGATGTAGCCATTCTAGAGACAATAAGCGTCCCTGTGGCCGTATATCATCCACCTATCAATGTAGTGATCGGTCCCATAGCTGTGGCATAGTATGGTAGTCGATCTGTGGCGGCAGTGGTAGTGGAAAGGGACGATTAGGTTGTCTATAATGGTTCTATCCTCTATTTTGCAATTAAAAAAATTAATGCGCATGATATGATAAAATTAAATAAAATAGAATTAAATTAGTACTACATAATAGAATACATTTTAAACCTTTAGATTAGTAGTATAGTAATGCATTGGAATGTTATTTTAATGGTCTACTGCTATTATACATTGAGCATACTACCAGTATCCTCATAAATGTTGTTTTCTCAGCATAAAATATTTAATGAAACATGACCATTCTCCATTGATATAATGCCTCCAATGGTCAAACCAACCTCTCTCCTTCTTTCTATATGATAGTTGATTGTTGTGTTGTGTTGGTTTCCGTTCTATTCCACCATATGGGACAACAAACATCAATTTTGTCACTCAACCCCCACCTCAACTTTTACACAAAACATAACTAATATTTAATACCTGCATCCCCAACCACCTCCATACACCATAACCACACCACCAATACCATCTATAAGTGGTTGATTGTCGAATTGCAAATGAATACATGGCCCAATCCTTCAAAAGGTTGTCATCAATCAAATTATAGGGTTGAAAATTGGCATTTCCCACCCATCAACAAAATTGAGAAATTGGGTCTATGTGTTGAATGAACGACCACCTACCCATGAACAACCATCCAGGACCCTCTCCTATACTATATTGTTGTTGTGCAATGTTTATTTGGTGGTGGGATATCGCATAGGGTGATATATATCCCCAAAACTACTTCACCACCCCTTAAAAATTGATCGAATTTTTGATAAAAGTTGGTGTAGGGCAGCCTAATTATATGTTCTATAAGGTCTGATGGCACAAACCCGCGATCTAATACCTTGTTAATGAAGTAGGATGGTGGGTGGGGTGGAGGTAATGATGTGGAGGGAGCACTGGTGGCGAGAAGGATGACACATCACGTAATTCGGTCTCGAGGGTTGAGGTGCTAGTCGTCGTTTATGGTGGCCTTGACGGACTCCTCCGCGGCCATTGAGTTATCAGACTGAAGCTTAGGGGTCACTACAACGTTGGGATGTGATAGTGGCCGATATGTATGGCATGGGAAGGAGCAATAGCGGTGCCAATAGCCGATAGAGGTTGTTTCACGTCATGCTACCCTTTGCTTTTCCAAAAATACTCCCTCGGTGTAGCCTAACTCAAAATTCGGAGAATGTTACGGCACGACAAAAGTATGCCCCCGTGCCGTAACATTCCCCGAATTCTACATAGGATCTCGTGGGTGGAGCATTATTGGAACTACATTGCGATTTATTGCATTGAGGGTCTATTGCAAATGGGCGAGGGGGAGCAACAGCAAAAAGATACCGAGCAAAGGTATCCTCATCAGATAGCGGAAAGAATCAGTGGTGACGGACGGACGACAATTATGCAAGACACGGATACCCTCATTTTCACTTCTAAACTTTTACTGTTGCCACCCCTAGTCATAGCGATGTATCTATGTGTGATATCCGCCAGAGACAAACAATGCAGCTACTTTAGTAACTGCAAAATTGATACATACATCAGCCGAGTCAAAAAATGAGATACGATGATGCATCGTGGCGCGGCCTACTCCTTTTGTGGGGCTATGGGCTAGCTGATACTGGTATACACGATAACCCTTTGCAATTATCTATTGTTGTATCGTCGGATAGTGTTTATATATCACCTACATCCGCGATGAGGCTGCATCAATATTAATGCTACCTCCTCGATTTTTGAATTATTATGTTGGATCGACCGACAACTCTAGAAGGAATAAGAGGGTAGTAGTACAGCAGATATTACACACAACAATCAACTTGGGATATATGAATGGATTATACCTGATTTGGCCGTATAGAGAGATAGGTTGGAGACGATATGGATGGATGATATAAAATGGACACATGATATGCACAAAATGTTATTGTTATGTGTGCACATCATCCTACTATACAAATGACGATGGAAGCAGGTGGATGTATAGTATAGGAGTATTAGAAGGATATTCAAATCGAATTATAGCGCAAAACAATGGATGACGGATTGTAAAACGGATGATGCAATGCAATTAGCACATCAGAATGCACAAACTTCATACATTCACACCCCACGGATAAACAGAACAATAAACCAGTATAATATACGGCAGACGAAAGGATGTGAAGCATACAAGTGCATATAATATATCATAGAGCGTACAATGCACTGATGTATGTCGTACCGAGAGGGAAAATGTATATGTTCGGGGGATTGTTAAAGAAAAAGTGGTGTTAATAATTATTAATAACTTAAAAATGAATAGATATAGATAAAATGGCTTCCATATATCCTCAGAGTACTACGCTTTGCTATTTCAATCATAATTTCTCCCCTCTCCTCCTTCTTCCTCTCTCTTCTTCTTCTCTTTCTCTCTCCTTCCTCCTTTTTTCTCTTTTTTTCTCTTCCCCCCCTCTTTGCGTTTTTCTTCCCCCGGGTCATGCCCATACAACACCTCACAAAAAGAGGTTGGGAGTTTATTCTAGATACCGTTACATCGCTAAATACGTACTGACTCCCTCACCTCACGTCGCTCCTACTATCATCTGTGGCATCTCATACATCTTCGATCTACAATCATGCAAATCTTCACCATCATATCCCTGCTAGTGGTAGCTCTTATTAGTATCGCATATGGCTACACATCTCCAAAGATATCATCTCAAAAAACTACAGCAAAATCATCTGATGTTGCAATAAATCGTAGTACCTTCCTTGCCACAACATCAACAGCATGTCTTACCTTCCTAACTCCGCCACCAGCAAATGCATTGGGTAAAAAGAAGGAAGTTGATCCTGCATTAAAAGGAACAAAGCAAGATCCTGAATATCAAGGTTGTTTATCACAATGTCTTTAGTAAGTTTGATAATTATTGATGTGTGTATTTATTGAAGTGCGTATGTGTTTTTCTTTTTGTGCATATCTTATACATCCTTTATGATTGGTATACAATTAAAGTGATTGTACCAAACCTAAAGGAATGGAACAGAGAAGTCGTGCAGAATGTATTCCTGAGTGTAAGAGTAAGTGTGCAACAACCAAGGAACAGTTGATGAAGGGTACACCAATTGCAAAAGAGTAAATATAAAGCAAAGATCAATAAAAATACAGACATAATCTATGTTTCGGATTGGGATATGATTGATGTGGGGAATTAATGAATTGGTTACTAAACTTTACAACATGGAACTTAATATACTGTTGGAAGATACGACGAACTAAAGGGTGTTGTGTTTGGGGGATTGCTACCGCTATATAAAATTGGGGAGAAGTAGTTATTAAAAAAGGGGATAATGTTTGGAGAGTTCTCGACAGAAGATGTGTATGGATTACAAAATTATAAAGACCGGCACAAATAACCAATTATTTAGCTAACGAGTTACTCAACCAGACAACATATTCATTTGTTTACACACCTCCCGATATTCCGACCAATGGCTAGTCTGACATGATTCACTACAATATTGAGGCACTTTACATTCACCGCATAACCTCAATATCTTACGATCTAAGACCTTGCTACAGCATGCACACATGCCAAGCTTGGTTTGTGACCTCAACTTGCTGTATGATTCTTTTAGACAGTTGCAACTGTTTCTTTTGAGAAAGAAACGTGTTGTTTCTCTACTAATATCAGATACCAAGTCTCTTGCAACTCTCAACCCGACAGGTCCCATCAGATGACATGTTTTAGTAGACTCAAGAAAAATTACAGTGAGTGCTATACTTGCGGCCATGAAGGCTGACTTTGTTTGCTTCTTCAACAGATAATCGGTACCAAGAGCAACTAATTGTGATGATAATACATCGATAATCTCGGGATCTTCGTTACAACAAACACCACAAACACCACTGATTACCAGCCGAGTATCCTTGTCACCTACCTCAAGTACAGCTTTCTCACCTAGAAACTTGACAACATTTGCATTAATGTTCAAGGGATTCGCTACATTGCTCAAAGCGAACTGCGATTCAAAGCATCTTCGTAGACTTGAACAAAGTTTGAGACAAAGATGAGTATCTTGGAAGTCTGACTTCCATGACTACAATCATTCTTTGCCTTGAGCGATACCACTGAGCCTATCAGCGAGTTTCAACTGGCTTTCATGCTGCTGCCTAGCAAGTTCTTGACGCTTTTGATATCCATCTTTCTTCTCGTTAGAAGTATCCCTTGCTGCGTTTCCTTGAAACCATCGTAGAACCGGTACCTTTGTCCTCTCGCTTCCCTTGTGTTGCTGAGACTCAACTGCCGTGAGTGTGTTTTTCACTTAACTAAAATGAAATGAAGAAATGATATGTAAGTGAAAGTACCATACCTACGCCCTAGAAAACAACGATGAGTAGTCATTGTTGTAAAAGAGATGAATCTACTCCATCGGGATGGATAGAGAGTAAGAATCTAGACGTAGCTGAGGTAAGCTGAAGTTTACAAACCTTCGACCATTGATTTGGCTAACAACTACTAACCTCCCTACTACTTCTGATTCCTTCAGACGTGTGCTTTGTACGGAGTAGACAAACTCGAGTGTATCCGCAACAAGAAGACAGCTGTCAATGATGATGATAGTATTACCAGTGTAGATTCGGGTAAGGATAGTATTCCGTTGCAAGATAGAGTGAACAGCCAATTGTACGTCTCAAGAGAAACATCCTTGGGCAAGTCTCTTTGGAAATGTCCATTGAATGAATCTGATGTGATTTCCGGCCATCTTGTTGCTACAAGTAAGCTATGTCATAGATTTCCTTGTCACAACTTTCGTAGTATGTTACCCCCATTGACGACTGAGCCTCAAACCAAAAGTTCTACTTGGTTTAGACATGTCTTGAGAGGCGTACTCTTTGCGGCACTGCAAAACTACTCAGACTCGGAGAATCAACTATCAAGTAGTAACAGTACAATCCGCTTCCCAGAGTTCACTTATTGCTGGTTTGAACAAGAAGACTCTAAATCATCTGATGCAGATCGTTGGTCATTCTACCATGAATTGAAAGCGTCAAAAGATAACAGCCCTGAATGTTGGCTTTTGTTCACTTTGTTGGATGATTTACAAGGTACCGACTTTCTATTCTTTGCAGTCCAAGCCTTAAATGCTGTCAGAAATCTAATGGACAAGTCTTGGCATCATCAGTTCGGTAATATCATATCAACGTGTGGAGAAGCTGCCGAGTTGGATGAAGAGGCAAACGATATCTTCATTCCAGTTGAGATATCAAAGGAGATAGCATTTCAGCTATTCTACGACAAGATCAAATCATCCAAGCTTGTGGATGAGGTGTCCAACAAGGTTGAGGATATGGCCTTAGACATTGACAACTCTGTGTTGTGGGGTGAACAGGTACTGCCGTCCAAACTAGATGAGGAACCATCTCCAACGACCAAATCTCTTGACCTGTTTGCCTTTCTTCAAGTCGTCATGAAGACTTATCTTTCACACAAGAAGAAGCAAGTGACGTTGCTTCGACTCATGTTTGAGACTGCTAGCAAGGGGGTGTTGACTGATTTCTATGCTGAAGACGGTAGTATCGATAATACAGGCACTGGTTTGGTCAGTGTACCGCAGTTGCATCAGATTCTCAAAACAGTCTGGAAGTCCACTACTCTTCAGGAGACGACTCAGATCTATCGTGAGGCATACGATGTTATGTATCCACCATCTCAGTGGAACAAGCCAGCTCCTGACGGTATTGACTTCCAAAGCTTTCTAATCGCTGCCGAACGATATTCATTGTTCTCTCGATACGAGTAATTGCAATAACATAACATAAAGAATAGTAGTAATTGTTTTTATAACTCTGATCATTATTATTAACAATCCATCTTATGTTCAATTTCCATATTGATACTACCAATGTACCATCATACCTTGTTTAATTAATCCCCCAATACATTAATACCAAATCTGATCTACTCATTAAAATAAAGTACCAACACATACGTCTTAAATGAGACCCCTTTCACCCCAAACCATCCATCACTCCTTTTTAACACTAACCACCTCACTTCTTAATAACCAAAGGCCCTGTGTTATCGCCAGTCTTCTTATTATGGGCAGCATGTGCACCATCACAATACGGGAACTTCTTGCTACGCCAACAACGACAGTATGCAACTACACCCTTATCTGATTTCTTCACAGTATCTTCAATGTCCTTTAATGGACACATTGTTGCTACTTTAGCACTATCTTTGTCGATGCCAGGATTAATTTGACCACTTCCCTTTGGTGAGATGATTAATGATACAATGTAGTCAAGTATCGCTCCAATACCAACCCCTAAAGCAACACTCACGGGATCAAGGTCTTTGAAGTAGTTTAAGATATTATCTGAAATCATCTTTATATCTAATGTTAGTTGATGGATGCAAAGTAGATAAAAAGTCGGTGATGTATCTGATAATATTATTATAGCGGCAATTCCAGTTGATGGATGCAGGTAAAAAGTAAGTGACGTATCTTATATCTTATTGCAAATAAATAATTACTATGTCTAATAAAACTATCAACGGGCTGTATATCGGGGTCTTATCAGCTATATCAGCTGATGGATTGAGGCTATGATGAATAAAGATACGACGAAGGGTATTATCACAGGCTAGTTGTACCTCTAGAAACATTCTCGTGCTTCATGTAGCTACATAATGTTACGTACAGTACGGACCGTACAGTACGAACAGAGCTCGTCTCAAAAATTCAAAGTCTTTTCATTTTAACCATGACAAAGCAATGTACTACATTCAGCCAGCCGCTACTCCATAACTAAATAAGTTTATAATAAACTACCGCAGACATGTTATAACGATATAGTCAGCTATAATATACAAAGAGATTTATACTGCCAACTACCCTAGTTGCTACGATATCTACGCTTACATCAGCCCATCAAAAAAGTGGAGACGATGATGCACTGATCAGTCGGCTCTATTTGTGAAGGCATATAAGCCATCTGATACATACCTAAGCGATACCCCTTAATTAGTATATATCACTGAAGCGCCGGGTGGTGTTTATATACCTCCCATGCTCGAGATGAGTCTACAACGATGACATGCGCTACCTCACTCATTATTCGCAAATTTGTTGTGGTAGAAGAACAACTCTACACGGGGCAATACGGGGAGAGAAGCCAAGATATGATATGCAACAATCAACTATGGGTACATTGATCGAATGATATCACATTTTTGGTTTGGATTGGCCGTATAGGGATGGCATGGATACGATATTGATAGAGGATATAAAATGCACACATGATATGCACAAGATGTTTTGTGTTGCATCATCCTGCTCTACAAATGTTAATTGGGGTAGTTAGAGGAGCACTATTGGGGTACTAGAAGGCTATCTAAATCGAGTTGTAACGCAAACTATTGGATATTGGATTGCAATGTGCTCGTATGAACACACAACAGCATATGTACAGATAATGCATAGAAATCATCACATAACATACTTCAAAACAATACATATCGCAATAAAATAGTTGCTGCATATTATTAGATACTAAAACTATGAAATCATACCATAGATAAGCATATCATACGTATGTAGAAGCGATACAAAGTGAAAGTGGTAGAATATGCACTCTATCTAGACTTGCATAGAATAGAGGTATCCTTGTTCTACTACGGCAAAAGAGTATAGATATCTTCTCTTTATATATAATGCTTGACAATACGATGATATATTAGCTCTCGGCAGCCTCCGGCGGCCTCGTAATGAGCAGTTAAAGTCAACATGAAATGAGTGGGCTAAAGCTTTGGGAACCGTGAAGAAACGGTTGAAAATGTTACCAAGAATAACTTTTCTTAGTAGATTGTTAGCGTCACGAGGCTGATCTGGTAACATTTCTTAGCAGAGTTGTAGGCAGAGAATGTTACCGGGCTCGTCTAAAACTCAGCCAGAAAGGGTACAATTAGGGGATATACGGGTACAAAATTGGATACCTGAGAGGGGAGTTGATGGTCTCTACAGATTCCTATGTAGCCCACGGTACTTGCTCTCTGTAAAAAAGTGTTACGGGTAACATTTCCAGAGAAATAGTAGTGTTATAGTAACCAAAGAGTAGGTATAATCAATATTATGGCTGCAAAAGTAGTCATCCAACGACGTGTCAGGGTGTCGTCAATATCTTTCATCATGATGATGCTGATAGCATCTCTTTTCATCATTTCCCAAGTTCTTGGATTTGCTTCAACGTCATCGATCTCCCATCACTCAATAAATAATCATGTACTATCAGCAACTACGTCATCGATCTTAGCTGAAGAAGAAAGTAAAACTGATAATGATTCACCGGAGGATATCTTTGAACAGTTTACACAGCTTTTAAAGCAGCATCAAACATCAATGATTGCAGAGATTGAACAAGCTGATGGATCAAACATATCCTTTTCCAAAGATGGTTGGGGAGCATTTGAGAATGGAAATAGTGATGATACCAAGAGTGGTGGTATTACACGAGTTATTCAGGGTGGTAATGTTGTAGAGAAGGGTGCATGTTCATTGACCATAATTAGAAATGGGGTGTTAACAGCAGATCGAGCTGCTACAATTAGTGGCCGACAAGCAGCAGAGAATGATGATGGGTTAGTAGTTCAAGAAGGTGATATCTACTCTGCAGCTGCATTGAGTGTAGTACTTCATACAAGGAATCCATATGTGCCAACCTTTAGGTCAGATGTACGAATCTTTTTAGTAAAGTCAAAAGATGAGGAGGGCAAAGCAGTAGCTTGGTTTGGAGGTGGAAGTGACTTAACACCTTATTATTTGATTGATCAAGATATAAAAGACTTTCATACTCATTTGAAAAGTATGTGTGACGAATATTTCCCACCTGACAATAATGACTACAATTTATCATATCAACAAATGAAAGAACAATGTGACGACTACTTTTATTTGCCTGCAAGAAGTGAACATCGAGGTACTGGAGGCATCTTCTTCGATGACTTACCAGCAACGCAATATACATATGATTTTGTAAAGAATGTAGCACAGGGATGGATGCCATCATGGTTGCCAATTGTTGAAAAGAATGGAAGTAAAGAGTATACGGATGAAGAGAAACATTGGCAGTGCCTGAGACGAGGTCGATACTTGGAGTTCAACCTACTTTATGACAGAGGTGTCAAATTCGGGCTTGCAAATGCTAATCCACGAGTAGAGGGCGTTATGGTATCAGCACCTCCCAACATCGCATTTGAATACAACCACGTTCCTAAGCAAGGAAGTGAGGAGGAGCGGCTCTTGAAGATTCTCAAAGAGCCTCAGGATTGGGCAAACTAAAAATAGGGGGATTGGTATAGAGATGTATTGTAAACTAAATAGATAATATATACGTAGACTTATCCTCCAAAAGATATGATTATACGTGCAAAAGCCCTAGGATCAAGCTAATAGTAGGTATGCTTGGTGATATCCTGTAACTCTTAGATAGACTAGGGAAGTAGGGTAAGTAGTACCAAGGCAGGAAGGTGAGCACGATCGGTTCTGAGAATGAAGTGTTGTAAGTAAAGCGCTAGGAATCTGAAGCAAGGAGGATTGATTCAAAGAGATTAAACTAAGTTGTTAGATTCTACCATATTTATGATTAGCTTGATACGTCGCAACACACCAACCAATAGGATACCAAAAGAAGTAATCGAGAAGTTGTTCACTCGTCACAACCACAGAGCACAGAGCAAACCTCAAATTATTACAACAAACCATGAACAAACAAGCACGGATTGTGTGTCCCAATGTATAAGAACAACATATATTATCAGAACTAATTCATAAATCGACAGCACAGTGTAATCAAAACCCATATAATGTCCGGCTCAAGATGAAAGTCAATGCAGCTCTCCCATGAAAGTTACGAAAAACAATCACAATCAAAACCATACCAAATTTCAGTAAAAGTTAACAACGAGACCAAAGACAGATAAGACGAGTTCTGTGCCACCGACATTGTTCAATTGACAATATCAAGATAGATACCCGAAAGTGTTCCCAAAACAAGCTAGAAACTTGAGCCTTGAAGACTCCAATGCAGTTTCCTTGAGTAAGACATATATTCAAATATGTAAACGATGACAAATGTAGAAATCCCTGAGAAAGAAAGTAGATCCTTCGTGTAGGTAGAGTCCACAAGTAAATAACCTAAAAGATACCCCCTCAAATATCACAATAGTACAAAGTGAATAACCCCCAAAAAAGATTCTTAAATTCTAGAATCGTCCCCCGCCCCAAACATATAAAATGGCTAAAGAGCCAGACCCCCCCAAATATAATACAACACATTGACATAAATGACAAAGCATTATTAATACGGCTTATCTTTCGTCCCGCCTGCCTTTTTACTTGCCCCGCCCGACTTCATTTTACCCCCTCCGCTTTTACCGGCGGTACCATCAGTAGCCCAACTAGTACTAGCAGTGGCACTAGTAGCCTCACTATTACTAGAAGTAGCCCCACTAGCAGTAGCAGCAGAGGTAGCAGCAGAGGTGGCAGCAGCACCTTCTGCCTTAGCAGGAGCCCTCAAACTCTTCTGTTCATTCTTTGCATTCACTGTCAAATTCTGCTGCTGTGTATCCAACTTGGACCAATTGACATCACCTTTTGAAGTTGTATTGGAATTTGAATTTAATTTGTTAATGTTTTGTGTACTATTAGAATTTAATTTGTTAATGTTTTGTGTTGATGGTGGATTATTATTGTTGTTGTTGTTTGATGGTGGTGCTGAAGATGGCGGTCCCGACGATGGTGGTGGTCCAGATGGCGGAGGGCGCTGCTGCTGTTGAGTATTCGGTGGAACGCGAGGAGGTGGTTGATTAGTATATCCTCCTTGATTCGGTGGTGGATATTGAGGTTGCTGCTGCTGCTGTTGAACGGGATATGCTGCCTGTTGTTGTTGATTCGGATATTGACCAGGTGGTGGTTGTTGTTGTTGTTGTTGTGCATACTGTGGTTGTTGAGCATATTGACCTGGCTGCTGTTGTTGAGCGTAGTTGGCAGGATACGCATATTGTTGAGGCTGTGCATATCCCGCAGCGGGTTGTTGTTGTTGACCTTGCTGTCCGTAGCCGGCAACACTTCCCGATGCATCCACTGTATAATACTGCTGCTGCTGCTGTTGTGCGGGATTGGCAGCAGTGGCATATCCCTGTGCATAATTTGCATACCCCCCAGTAACTGCCTGATTATTATATCCATTACCATAATACGGTTGCTGCTGCTGCTGTTGATATGGTTGTTGATAATGTTGTGCTTCCCAATTCGTAGTAGCTGCACCACCACCACCTGCATAATTATTCTGATATCCACCCCGACCAACATTGGAATACCCACCCCGTCCTCCTCTACTAACATGTCCATACTCTCCACCACCTAAGCTACGTCCCATGCCCTCTTGCTTCTTCACATATACGCCATTCCTCCCACAGATACAAATTTTATTCTCTGGAAAAGAATTCACATACTGCTCGACTGCCTTCGTACTAGGTTCATCCATCATGAATAAAAATCCAAATCCACGATGTTTCATACCACCACTTTGTTGATGTGGTACCAACTTTACATAATTCACATTACCATATTGTGAGAAGAAGGTTTTAACTTGCTGTGCGGTAGTTGAGAAATCAACATTTGCCATGAAGAATTTCTTTTGATTATCGAGGGGGGCTAATTGCTCGTCGTAACATGCTGATGAGGGGTCGTTTGCTCCGCTGGGTTGTGGTGGTTGTTGCTGTGGTATACCGGGTGGTGGTATTGCTGGGTTGTAACTCATTGTCTAGATAATATCGTATATCTATAAACACAAAGGAGTGCTAGCTTTAATGCAAGCAAGTAAAAGTTGAAAATGGCGGACAAAACGCCCAGAAGGGCGGATGTCCACTTTATTGCTATTTATATCCGAACTTTTCAAGTACAACAGGTAAATTTTCATTTCATTGTTTGTTTGATTGAGTTGCAATAGATTAGCAGTCAAGATGGTTAAGGTACGACGGCTTTGACGGCCTATGGGCTAGAATAATGGTTGTTGTTCGTGTGGTTTGATTGTTGAGTGGGTCGTCTGTAGGGCGGGCGTTGATACCGAGTAGACATCATGTGAACTTTTGCAATGTTGGTACTCTCCTCAACTATTACCCACTACCTATTTGGTATACTACGCCGCCATCGGTAGAGGTGGCGTGTGTATGCTTGGTATTGAGTGTTGATGGTGTTGTCAGGTGGTGTTATCAGGTGGCCTCTGATATGGAAGGTATCATTTCATGATGGTATCCTTTATAGAGGGTTATGATATTGCTTTGGAGCCCTTTATCTTGAGTCTTCTGATTCATAATATCGTGTTATTCTTGGTGAACCCGTCTGGATGTTTAGCGGTGATGGAAGATGTCCATGCGGATATACTACACCTGTTCTTCGTTTATGATCACTTTGTCATCAAAAATATCTCACAATCCTTTTCTACTCCAAACACAAAACTAACAGTCAAAGAATACGTGCGCGCATAACAATTCTGCCAAGAACCATCGCAATGGTATCAAGAAGAAGAAGCGTACCAAGTATGTTTCCACAAGGGGTATGGATCCTAAGTTTTTAAGAAACCAGAAGTTTTGTAAAAAGTATAATAATGCCAAGCGGGTGGTTGAATAAAAATACAGGACGGAAGAATGTATACTATTGATATCTTCTAAATATTAATATATAATCTTTTGAGACAAAATATAATGGTATTGTGTCCTATACCTTTTTCAGGGCTGCAAAGTGATCTACTGACAGCAAGGGAGGCCTACATAGCTCCCAAAGGTTATTTCATTTAATGGCTGCACTTGCAACACATATAAAGTACTACGACAAAGAGCCTCTTCGATGTGCACATGCCAGAGGTTGTTAACAGTCTCTCTTATCTTAAGGTGTAGCCGGCCTCTACTTTCAACTGCACCCATCTTTATTAGAAGTCTCAAAGGTAGGTCGCCTACTACCCCTTCAAATTCTTCTTTGGCCTGCCACTGGTTTTGAAATCTTTTATCAAGTCAAACCATGCTTTGTCCATTTCATCAGTGAGCACTATTGGCTTGAATGCTTCTGGCAAAGGTGTTAAAACTTCTCCCTTCGCTCCTGCATCAGTACAATCTACGAGTTGTTTGTTTCCATCTTTATCTTTACCAGCAAAGCAACCATGCTGATTAGTTCAAGTTGCATGGTATAATTGGTGAGACTCGGGTTTGTTCAATATATTATGTACTCCAACATGTTACAGTAATACTCACCTCTGAAAATAAATGAGAATGCTCTGGCAAAGAGGCCACGATAGGATTTATAAATACCTGTACATTCAGATAGATGTGCTGTCCTACAAAATACAAATGATCATCTCTCATATCTAGAGTAAGATTCTTCAACTGCTGATCTTTCAATGCAATAGATCGAGATTTCTTTGTCAAGAACTCTGAATAGACAAAGCCAGCTGCCTCCCATCGTACTCTCCACCAATCGTCACTATAATACATTCGAGAATATTGGATAGTGTTTCATTAGTTTCATTATATGCATTACAATCATGCAAGCCAAAGTAGACAGAATACAATATCTCATACTCACTCGTGTACCTCAACGTGATGCCAACCACCCCAGTTAGAATGTGTAACGAATATCAATGCAGCTTTTCTAAAGGCTGTAATGTAGTTTGGTTGGTAGTTTCTACCGACATGCTCTGGAAGATGCGCGTTATCATGATTTATGATGATAAAAGAGAGAAGTGTTTGAAACATATGTTAGTACGTGTGGGTTACAAAGGCATCAAATAAGGGCAATAGGAGGCCAAACGAGACTTCAATTAAAATTCACATGATAAAACAATACTAACGCGAACTTTACCTGTAAATTCTACGGCCCAAGCTGCATCCACAGTCCTGTCAGGCCACCACGGACCTCTTGAGAAATCGTGCTCAACGACATGCTTCTTAGAGTTTGGTACTATTGACTGGGAAACTGCGTCATGTGATCCCTCTACACACTGTACAAAATCTAATCCATGCAAAACGAACCAAGATGTAGACACACCCTTCCCGCATCCAACATCTACTAAGGATTTAACACCGTAATATGTAATCATATGTTTCCACATTGATGGTGATACACCAAGAGGATCAAATTCAGTAAAACCACCCAGATGGGGCTATGAGTTATTAAATGAGTTAGTTCATTGCAAATGAAATGGAGGTATACATGAGTTTATGTTCATTGCAAATAAAATGGAGACATATCTATCTATCTCTTCTTACCTTATCACCTACACCACCATACTGATCTCTTTTAATCTTCTTTTCTTCCTCTTCTGATATTCTAATAGATGGCATAGCTCTAATATAGAAGGAATATACACCCAGTAGATAGTTTTTGTTAGTTATGGTGCATGCAAGTTGTGAAAATATACCTACATATCATCATATTATATAAAAGAAGGATACTTACACCGCCTTACCGCGAGGTATACCAATAGCAAATATATCATTCATTTCTGTCGTTTGTCGAGATTCCACTGGCGGTGGTAGGTGGTCGTTGTTAGGGGCAATCATATTATTGTATTGACTAATTGCATCAGAGTGATATTTGAAATAATTTTGAATAAAGTTTATCAATAGAAAGAAGATACAGCATACATTGATAAAAGCACTAACACCGGGAGATGATAGACTCCGTGGAAAGAGGGCCATGGTGATATTGTTTTATTAGTTGGTTGCCTTATCCAGGAGTAGCACACGGCACGCACACTGATATTGTACTTACTGTGTGCACCAAGTTACGTTAGGGTTCTACGTATCGACCTCAAGGGGCTCGCCATACACAAGCAAGGACGTACGATATCCAGGTAGGATTATGAGTAATCTCAGAGGGTGGTAATTCCCAATGTTTGATCTTTTCTGGACACTACATTCCTTATCAACTAGAGAACGAACAAAGGACGCTTAGTTCTATTCAATAGACAGCTTCAAAGGATACAAAGGACACCATTAATGAAGAGAAGCAAAGAGAGTAGACATCGATACATTAGAAAAGGTATTAAGAGTCTTTCTGTGTCACATTACTACGATATTACTTTTAGTATTCAGCTTGACTACTTGTCTGGGTATGATTGATAAATCTTTGAACCTAATTTCCTATTTTTGTACCCTCCAAAGATCAAGCAACAAATGGGATAACTGCCCACCGCCTTTCTTTTGGATAATCATCAAACTTATTCTTATACCACTCATGATGAGCAGAAGCTCGGGGTATCAAATTAATTGACGAATAAATGAAGAAAGCAATTGTTGATAATGAAAAGTTCGATGCTACTGCAAAGCCGAACCATTCTAATATTTCACCTGCATGGTTTGGACATGATATGTATGTAAACAATGGAGAGAATGGAATGTAATATTTGTGCTGATTGTCTATTGCTGTTGTACCTTCTTCCTGCTTCTTCTGTTGATAGTCTTTGCGTAGATTTCTTAGCACTGAATCTGACTTTATGTTAATACTCATCCCAATAAAGAATATGCATATCCCTACCCAACATTGTATGTTATCTAATATTGATGATAAAGTTAGAGATAGAGGAGAGAAACTCTTCACTTGTGTCAAATAGAAACTTTGTATATATCCGTTCCAACAAGTGATGATCCCTGCACATAAAGATACTATTAACGGTACCCTTTGACTATTTATATTCATTTGAAGAGGATATATAATAGCTCTATTAATGTAGTGTAGTGTGAAGAGTGACAATAGTATAGCGTTTGTTGATATTTGTATGTTGTTTTCTTCTATTGATATAACTCTTCTAGTTTGATTTGGTGAATCTAAATAGAATATATTGGGATCATACCAATACCAATAACAATACCATACCCAAATCAAATTTGGGACTTCAAATAGAAACCAACTTAGTTTTGCATTCAACAACGGTCCGAACCACCATCGATTTGTTTGTTTTGATACATGTCGACCAAACGGTGCAATTATAATGTATCTCAAAATAAGATATGTCGGTATTGATTGAAGAAGAAAGAGTTGTGAGAGAAGAGTGTGTAAATTGATTTGTTCAATTGCTGCAGCCATCTTCCTCGGTGGAGATAGGTATGGTCGGTATATTCTTTACTTGTATCTTGATGTGTATTGTATGTTTATGTAGAGGTTTAGAAAGCTAACCCCTGTGTATGTGGTATCTTACTCAAATCTAAAAGCTCTATACTGTTGCGTTACTGAAGAACTGAACTACTTGAAAACCATATCTATTAATATATTCTTCCTATTCTATATGGTACGTTTACAGTACCGCAAAGGCCTGAGATGATCAGAGATTGAGGATTGAGGGCGGGATGCGCAGGAGGCTATGAGCTAAGAGATACGAATCAACTCATCAATTTAGCGATACACTGAAGGCATTATTTTTTAGTTGTTGAGTGTTGCTTGTTAGAGAATTGAGCTTACCAATATCATGAATGCCGACGGTGCTAATAATGATAATGCTGCCGAGGAAGGCAATGGTATTGATGTTGGTATATTAAATGGTGCCGCCGATCAAGAGGAGCAGCCATCGAATAATAATAATATCGACGACTCAACAAATGCCAACGAACAACAAGAAGAAGAAGATGAGAATAGTTATGTTGAACCATCATCACTCTATGATGTCTATTCCTCACTCAATTATGCTAATTATACCGGCAGTTGTTGTGCATCCGATAAAGCTGACGGTACCACACTCACACCTGCACTGCCCACAACACTAGGTTTACGCGTGAATGGAGTTGGTGATTTGCCTCTTCCTCTTCCCGATTATCAAGCAAAGACACTCAAGTCTAACAAAAACACTACCAAGATTGATAATGGATCCTACCATAAGACGTACTCTATTAATTCTAAATTAATCCGTATCAAAAATCCGACATGGACGGCATCACTTGAGAAATTAGTAAAGACAGTGGCGTATAAACTTGGGGTTGATCCATCAAAATTATCAGCTGAGTTACATTCATTATTATATATGGAAAAGGGGAGTCGTGTTGATAGGTGTAAAAATACTGATGAGGGTACAAATATATTGGGTACTTTATTTGTTCAACTACCATCTGTGTTTACGGGCGGAGAAGTTAACATATATAATGATGGAGAGGGTGATTATTGGGGAGTTGAGGAGGATATTCCTAATACATTTCTACTTGGTGCTGGTGGCGATGCTTCCTTCTCTTGTCATTTTGTTTGCCATTTCAAGGATTGTGAATACGAGTTTGCTAAGATCAAGTCGGGGTCTCGGGTATTATTACGTTATACTTTACGTTTTGGGGAAGAGAAGGCACCCACAGCACATTTGCTCAACAAATCTATATCATCTCTCAAATGGTCGTTGGAAATGCTCCCTCCTGTGGATAGAATGTTACTAATTCCCATGGCAAAGAGGTACACAGCAGCATCTCTGGTCAATATGGGTGTCAATGCATTTTCTCCTAAACACCGAGCACGTGTAGAAGCAATCAAAGCGGCTGCCGGGGAAGGATGGAAGGTACTAATTGTTACAGCTGAGCTCAAGCACACTCGTAAATCAGGATATTACGGAAACACCATCTCCACCGAAAAAGATTCATCAGTTACAACAATCTTTGATGAGGCAGGTAATAATGTCACCAGGGAGGAGAAGTGGCTAAAGAATGTTGTGGACTTTGAACCGATGGACGATGGAATGATATTATCGGATAACCCAAATGGTGGATATGGTGCCAACTGGGGATCAAGTGTCAGTTGCACTTCTTCAAGCACATATTACCAAGAAGTTACAACGACAAAGCGAACATACAAAGCCAGTTTTGTTTTAGGTTAGTTTGTATACTGTGGAATTTTGTATCGTCTCGAGTTCTTTTCACTGACCAGTCTGACAAACTCTCATCTCTCGGAACATAGCATACGATACTACGTACTCTGAATCTGAACTAAAGTGCCTAACCGGAACAACCGGTGTTGCGGAAATTGTCGATGAAGTTGTCGTATCACGGGACTATGACATGCTCGAACGAGTGCTCAAAGTCGTAGAGGAAAAGAAGAAGAGCAAGTTTGACGTGCGTTCGTGTCAAAAGTTGTTGCAGATGTTAGTCAGGTCTAGAAGCCAGACTGCTCTTGGTAGCAATCGAATTGAGTTTGTAAACAAGATTCTATGCGGACTGTCTCCCTCTCTCGAACCGGATGATCAATTGTATAATATGATCCTATCTGTTGTTGATAAGTTTGGTTATGATAATGTAAACAGTGGCATCCGAAAGGTTCTCAGGGATATAACAAGGATGAAGGACCGTGATCTGTTATTCTTTCTACGGAGGGCTCAGTTCATCTTGACTCTAAACAAGGCATTGGAAAACGAAACGCAATATCTTGATAATAGTATCTCAGACTTGTCGGTCTCGACTACAAAAACCATCGTGAACAGTGCTTGTATCAACTCAACAATCTTTTCGATGATCGAAGAGCATGGTTGGGAAGATATGGCAAGTGTAGTCAAAGCTGCATTATCCTATATGCATCGTACCGTTTCTGATAACAAGACCAATCTTTCTATCACAACGCTTGTGAATCGAGCTGATTTCATCTGGAAGTTACATGATTACCCCTGTGACTTCATTCAATCATCACTCAAGGACTTTTCTGAAGATTTTTCATTTGGGGTCCAAGGTAACCGTAGCACTTCAACGGCCCACTTGAAAGGAGACGCAACACAAAAAGTATT
>Ga0214479_100344_pt1 | contig 28773 bp, 17 predicted proteins | sample M1_20Mar14CPVII9_5_FD_165054 | JGI IMG/M metagenome (GOLD analysis project Ga0214479, IMG submission 165054) | Marine eukaryotic communities from Monterey Bay, California, United States - M1_20Mar14CPVII9sort6BwellE14 | ecosystem: Environmental > Aquatic > Marine > Unclassified | place: USA...
ATTTGAGGTGTTGTAATATCATGATCAGTATGAAGTATTGATCGAATACTCGTTTCCTTTGGATTAGCTCGAGGAGTATATTCCGTCCTTCCAGAGAGTTTATATTGACACAATCGTTTCGGGAGATTCAGTTTGTCCTGTAATTGAAAACAATGTGGCGCTGCAGATTCATCTAAACTCTTCACCTTGTCTTGGATATTCTTTATATACTCTCCCATGTGCCAGTGTTCATCAGCAAGTGGGAAGCCTTGAGAGATTGTAACCTCTGAGAATTCAAGTAATGCATCGAGTGTGGCTGTTATCAAGACATATGCAAGTGTATATCCTTTGAGTTGTTGCATTCTCCAGCCAATCGCTGTTGGTAGTATTGGTATATGATCTAACTGAGGAGTAGGAGGTGTAATATCTGATCTGTCAATCCAACATTTACTTTCAAATTGATGCTCTTCCTTTTCACATTCCTTTTGCATATTTGTTGGGCAGTTTAGATATTGAGCAGCCCAAGGAAGATCAGATATAATCTTTTGACTTGAACTCTCTGGAACGCCGGCTAATCCATTACCCAATTGACCAACATCAACATCAGCATGATTATGTAAGTTTCGTAGGACTTCAAAGTCACCACCCCAGAGAAAAGGAACGTTTGTAGCTCCAGACAAGAGTGCTTGTCGAGCAAACAAGTCAAATAGCTGTTTTGACAGCTCATCCAACTCATGTGATGACTCTCCGCCATCATCATGTATTGGACTATAATCATCCCAAACAACCATATCTACATCTGATCCGTAGATCGATGACCATCCAAGAGTATAAAGTAATGTTGATCGTCCACCCTCTAGCAATTCCATTTGCTCATCCAAACTAATATCTCCAAGTGGAGGCAAGCCAATTGATCTAACAACGAGATTGATACCCAACTTATCAAACATACCCTTTAGTAATGTTTCAAATACACCACCCATACTTTGAAATGCATGACTTCCACCATATCCCATACTCTGCCAATTACCAGTAACAACCACAGTAAAGTTAGATTCAGTCATGATTGCATGTTTAATACGACGTTCTAATCCATCAAATGATCGTTGTGTAGTCCATCCACCCATTTTATCCCACTTTGGTACCTTTTCATACAACTCTTTACTTGTTGTAATTATATCTAAATCAATTTCTTCTATATGAAACATTTGCCGTCGTAATGATGATCGTTTGTCCACATCTTCCATTATATATTCAACACTATCCTCTTCTTCTTCTTCATTATTATCCTTGACTGTATGTACATTACTCAATCCATATCCATGATAGGTAGTAAATATTGCCTGTTGACCACGCTTGCATAACTTTTCGGCAGCATCCAAAAAATGATTGGCATATACTGCATCGGCCTGCCAACTTTCCAATGGAAATTTATCCTCTGGTAAATCCAAGTATATGTTACTATTCTCAACAGTCATATATGGTGTAGTTGGTCTATCTTCGGCACCTCCATCAAAGAATGTCCATGAACCATAGATTTGTTTGAGTAATGTAGTTCGTTGATTTGTTGACAGTTTGGCTAATGGATCATTATTACTACTACTACTGCTACCTCCATTTCTTCGTGTATATGACTTACTAAAGAATGATTTATGCCATGCACTAACATCATTTTCTGTAAATATAATCATACATGAGAATGCAATGAATAGTAATGCAATTGTTGATTTCGATCTATATTTTGGTTGCCATGCTACTGAACATAGTGTGAGTATTGACGAGCAATGTTTATGTATGAATTGATATATATCATTATTCGTTGGTATTATACGTCGTGGTGATAATGGATGTGATGAATAGGATGGTAATACGGATCTTTTAGTGCCAATCTTGGTAGTTGGTGAAACTAATCCTTCGAGTTCGAATTGATCAAGATATGTATCATCTCGATATAACGAGGAAGACATTTCCAACTCTTCAGGTGGATCAGCACCTCGAGGTGGTTGGATAATACCATTTATACTGCTACTAGTCGGAGGATCCATATTATATCTGTATAGAGTATGAATAATATAGTTAGGCTAGGTGTACACTCTGAACAATACAAAATTATATGGTGCATGTATGTATAACTGAAAGTTTTTATGCATATCATGTGCACATTATGACCCTCGAAGATAAATAAAAAGCAAATCTACATACCTTTTAATAGTATACTCTCCTTCAATTAATCCTCACTATATTACGGCTGGTACGGCGTGGTTGTTTATACTCTATTAAATCGCAACACTAATCTGACAACACATAATTTGCAAAGCAGCCCCACTATAGCCCCCGTATCTTATGAGAGTATAAAAATGCTCCGCTAATTTCACAGTCACAACCAATTATTACAAAGTGAATGTAATAGGCGTTGGTAGTTGTATCAGTTGGCGACACTTTACGAAGGAGGAACAACGCCATGGTCAGTAGCAAGAACAATAGCGACGGTGATGATTGGCTAGCCACATTGGCCAGTCAATCGGTATCATCTGATAATATAAAAAAGAAGTCTATCAATAAGAAAGCAAAACGAAAAAGAAATCATGATAATAATCAAGTGGTAGACGATGTAACACCACCAACTACAACAAAAGCACAACGTATAGAACGGCGTGAAGAAAAGCGTATACAGCGTGAGGAGAAGAAGAAATTAGCTGAAGAGATACGGCTGCGTCGTATTGAGAAGAAGAGGCAGAAGAATAGTGTGAAGCATAACATAAGTAATTCTGAGTATGCTACAAGCAGAACATTAGAAAGGAGCAGTAGTGGTGGTGGTCAATCAAAGAAGAAGAGTGGTGGTTCCAATGGCAAATTGACTACTCTAAGTAAGAAGGCATTAACACAATTATCTACCACATTGAATGCCACTATATCACGTCATGCACAACAAAAAGAACAACAACAGTCAGCAAAACATACAAAGCCAAAACTTAGCAAAAAGGAGAAAAGACAACAACAAATAGACATACAACAACAACAAGAATTAATAAACGGTCTACCAACATTACCAAAAGGTAAAGCAACAAAATCATCAACATTCCGTCCCGACTCCAAAGAGCTCCAACCTCTCCGTCGACATTATAATGGTCAAGGCCTAGTCAGACCATCACTCTATATACCACTAAATGATCCAAGTTATATACCAAAAATAACATTGGAATTTCAAGAACATATACCTGGATTTTATGGTAAGAGTAAGGTCAAGGCTGGGAAGAAAGATAAGGATGATAAAATGTTATGGAAACGTTGTTTGAAGAATAAAGAGTCTGAGGATATTGGTGATATTGGTGGTGGTGGTAAAAAGAAGAAGAGGAAGAATAAGGGGAAGGCAGGGATTGATAATATGATACGCCAGGGTATCATGTAATATGCGAGAGAGTGTTAGGGGTGGACGACCAAACCCATGCATATCACCATACAAACCTCATCAAAAAATTATAAACATGATTAAAAACAAAACAAACAACATTAAGTCAAACCTCGACTCAACTCAGATCTTGATTGTCGATGTTGAGAGGATAGAGGTCACAAACTCTATAATCGTTCTTTCCATTAACAGATCAAAGCAATGGTAAAGAGTATCCATCAAATTGAAGAAAATATAGCATATCCAGTAACCCCATTAACTGTCGCAACACCAGTAATACCCCTTCCACAACATCCAAATCAACATCAGCAACAACAACCTCTCCCAGATCCACCAGTAATAGTACCCGTACATCATCATCATCATCATCAAAACAAGAATGAAAAAGACAATACTAAATACTTTCGTAATCGTATGATACTATGTCTATTCGCCGTGGCATTTAATTGGGGTACAACATTACGTATAGCAAATTACCTTGCATCACAAGTTATACTAGTACCATCAATTGACTTAGTAACACAGACATGCAAGACTGCATATAATATAACGAGGGATGAAAGATTGAACTATTCCAAGTGTGTTGAATCACAGTTGAATCAATGTAATAATAAGTTGGATAGAACGACTAAGAAGGAGGATGATCGTGTGCACAAGTTGACAAAGCATAATGAAAATGTAGTTCGAAGAGTGGAGGAGATTACGATGAATTGTTCGAGTGCTTATACAACTCTAAGAATGGCATTGGAAGATTGGATGGCCAATGGGGGTGAGATACCTCTTCGTTCAGAAGATTCTGATGTGATTGTTGCAAATACTGCACCGCCTAATCCAAACAAGAAGAATAAGAAAAGAGGAAGGAAGGCACCATCTCAAGCTCCCAGCTCCAATCCTACTGAACCTATTTGTTCGGCTGAAGACCGGGCACAGTTCAATCAAACAATATTGGGGACTCAGAATACTCTTGCATTACAAACAGAAGCTCTCAAAATGGCAAGTTCATACAGTGATGATAGCACATCAACAGTAACACGTCTAGCAACAACAGTGACAGATCTCGATAATGAGATATCAGCTCTTAATACATTTATTGTCGAAAGAACCAAGTACGATGCTAACTACATTGATGACAAGACACAAAACATCCAAGATGAATTATATGATATCGTGCAAGCATTAGATCCGAGTAAGGTGGATGTTAACATTGATGATATCTTTCAAGATTTAGTAGTATCAGCTGTGGATATCATGGCCTGTCTATCACTTGATACTGATGCTCGCATGGCCGATGGAGGTATATGTCAACCAAACTTGGCAACAATGGTTGATGGATTTGTCGAGGATGCCAAATATAAAGTTGATTTCTTAACACAAACTTTATATGAGTATCAAGATAAGATGGAGGAATATAAACAAAATGCATTGGATGCATACAATGTTGCCAAACGATTCTATGATGGCGCAAAAGCATTCATCAATGTTGCCAGACGGATTGTGTTTTGGGAAAATATAGGTGATTGGTTTGATATTAATGATCGAGATTTCTTCCCCATTGATGTTAACTTTCCAAATGTTGATGTAGCTGTTGGGAATGTGGGGCCATTTGGTAGTATCAATGCCATGTGGGAGATGATGCAGCCAAAGATTGGTGCATTCTATTCACGACTTGCATTGATACCTTCACGGATGAAGGATCGGTTTGGGGATGTACTTGAAACTGTTCTGATGGAACATTCAGTATCAGTCTTTAATTTGATTCCACGGATACTGCCGGATGATTACAATCCTCCAACCTATGTGGGTAACTTTTTACTTGACATTAATCCGAAAGATGAAGTTTTAATGTACAAGAATAAAAGCGAGCTGTTCTTATCTAATACCCGAACTGCTCTTGGAATGTTCTCGGGTATTGGTAATCAATATGATGCGGACATTCTCAACTTGGACGTCCCTAGTTTCAATGTTACTGAAATCAAGAGCAAGGTTACAAGTGTCGATATTGCGTTTGAAGGTCTTCAAGAGCCAGATATGGATTATGATCTTTGGTTCCTCCAACTTTCATATCTCAGTGATTGCTTTGTTTTGGTTGACTATATCTTTCGAGCATATGTGACTATCCGACTCTTGATGAGGTATTGGTTTGCCACTTCTTTGGCAATGCCTAACATTGATTTAAGAATAAACAAAGAGGTCAGGAACCCATTCCGAATGCATCCAGCTAGAGCTGCAGTCGCGTTTGTGACAAGTCCAATGGGTGGATTTATCTTATTCCTCGCAACAAGTACTTGGTTACTTGGTATAATTGCAGCTTTATATATCCCTATGCTTAAATCATATACATCTGGATGTGTCCGAGCAAGTGGTAATGGGACCTTTGTGACGAAGAACCTCTACTCGATTGCATACAATCATGCCTATCAAGATGGAAGTGGTCTGCTAATTGAAGGGATGGACGTCTTTGATGTGAAGAGGGGAGATACATGTAGCTCAAGATATACTACCTCGGCCACATTACAAAACACGATGAGCTCGAATGTTTCAACATATAAGAACTTCCACCAAGAATTATCGAATAGTATGGGCTTTGCTCGCCGATGCATAAACTCTGACGAGCTTGACTCGGCATTTACTAATGCTTGCTGTGGGATTACAACATATCCCGACTGTACTGAAGGTCAATTGCCAAGTGATGTCACATGTCCAATTGATGATCGGAGGGCTATTATGAGTATTCCTATACCTCATGAGCTTCCAGGCATATCTCTCGCTGAACCATCATGCTCAGCTAATACCAACGGAAGTGATTGGATCATAGACAATGCAGTATTTGATTGCGAGCAGCTGGCAGAGTGTACAGTAACATGCCTGGGTCCGCGGAAAAACCTTCTAGATTCCGCAAGTGAGCGCTGTGGTTGTACTATTGAATGGTATTTGCACTCCAAGTGGATGGGAACAACATTTGCCTTTCTTCTCTATGTCTTTATGAATATTGCCCGAGTATCTTTCTTCTCGGGCATTACAAGATTATTATGGAAACACATCTATCCTGAAAGATTTACAGTCTTGGCAACATGCGACTCTGCAGGATTTCTTGTAACGTCTTCATCTAAAGTTAGCGGTAAATCTCACGAAGATTTGATAAATGCCATCCAAACGAGATCAAAAGCAGTCGACAATAACCATACCTTGTCGAGGGAGCTACATACGAAGCTTGACCGGTGCCTGAGAAACTTTTATCTAACTGGCTTTGCCCTTTTGTTAGGGTCACTAGTGGCAAATGGTGTTTGGTTATACGCTTTAGGGGTGACATCTCAATCATTTACACCATACATTTGGTCAAATAATAATTAAAGTCCCTCATTAAAGTAGTGGGATGTTTAACTCTATAACCTAATCCTAGACAAATATATTATCATCACATATCCTCCTCCTTTGAATCAATTGGCAAAAGGCCTGATAACCGTCGACCCACTTCGGCTGGACGTTCGAAGCTCTTTGGTACATTTTCATCGTCGTCATCCTCCTCTTCGCCGACACTATCAATCGATAGAATACTCATTCGTTGTAAAGTTTTACCTTTCCTATTCATGTAAGAAGCAAAACTATTAGTACTCGATGATAATTCAGAGTCTCGTCTACTCCGAAGCGTCCACCGGAACCCTCGAGCAAATATCTCGTCTTCAACTCCTTTTAGATTCTTTAACTGTGTTTTCGGCGTGGCCTTGAAAGCGGTTCCTTTCGACGTGAGTTCTGTATATGCATCCTTTGCATCTTGTGTTTCTAAAACATTTTCTGTGACGAAACATTCACTAGCTTTGGCTACACTCTGAACTCGCGCTGCGATATTGGCTGTCATGCCAAAGTAATCATTCACTCCATTTAGGGGCACTATTGTGGCTTGGCCTGAATGGATACCAACACGAATCTCAAGATAGTTGTTATTATCAGGTCGTCTTCCAATTTGTGGCAACATCTCCATTGCCTCGCTAACTGCCGTGAGAGCTGCTCGTCCTGTAGTGAAACTGGCCATGACTGCATCTCCAATAGTCTTGACTACTCGACCGCCGTTGCGAGTAAAAGCTCCAAACAACACTTGAAAGTGCTTTCTAACAAGTCTGAAGGCTAATCCATCACCCAAACTTGCATATAGCTTTGTCGAGTCAACAATGTCTGTGAACACTAATACGACATTGGAAACTGATAAGAACACATTCTGTTGTACTGATACTACTTGCTTGTCTTGGAATAATGCATTAAAAATTGGATGGTGTATAACCCGTGTTGCAGTAGTAAAGGGTGACCTCTCCTCTTGCGGTAAGTTAAACAGTTTCTTCTCTTCAACATCTTTTTGTATCCAAAGAACAAAGAATGACCGAGTGTCAGGGAAGATATCGAACTGAATCTTTCCGTGTGATACCTCTAAAGTCTTTCGCTCTCCATGATGAGGACTGTGTACCAAGTCAGATACTTTCATATTGAGCTGTACAGTTTTATCTTTCTCCGTCGCATCTCGTTTGACTACCAAATAATTATCAGTTTTGGCCACTGGACAGTGCATTCGATATTTTCCAGCTTCCAGTTGAGGCGCAATTTGTGTTTCCTCTCCTGTCCCAACTGAATATGAATATCCTGATCCTGTTGAGTTGGCCGGTACTGCAGCAAAAACTGACGTATGTGACATTGACTCCGACGACGGTGTACAGGCATAATTCTCAGCGAGGACATATAGCACATCAGAGTTTAATAAGAACATAACTTTGATGTTGTCCATAGAATCAATAACATTCGGTGTATTGCATCCTCCACATAGGGCCTTTGCAGGAACATTTCCTAACATGTCTGTATCCATAACAGCACTACCACACTGGATACATTCAGGAGCAAATCTATACCACACACAGAGGGACATTAATTAGAGGTTAAGCAAAATAAGACACATATCATATAGTAATATTTGCACACTGATATACTCACCTCATGGCAACTAATCCACATAACGTGCCATAAAATAATTCAGCTAATACATCCTCTTCATCGAATCCACCTTCTTGAGCAATTGCTGCGGGTTGAATAGGGTTGAGCAATCCGATAGAAATGACTTTTGATAAAAACTTATTCGCATCTTCTGGACCTTTGATGCTTGTTTCATTGGGGTTTGGTAGCTCATTGAAGCCAACTGGCTTGGCATTTGATAATATGCCACGAATATAAGCCCAGAATTTGACATTAAATGGATATTGTTCTGTTCTTTCGTCGTCTTCGGGTGTATCCCCCTTTTCTTCTGATCCAATATCATTCAGTGGAACTGTTTCTTCTTCAAGACTACTTTTAGAAGGTGAAGTATTAATTGCCATACCAATATGATCATCCTGCTCTTCTTCATCCTCTCCCATACCTCCCTTGCCCTCATCGCTATCAATATCATCATGATCACCACCCTCATCATTCCACAATGGCATATCTAATTCAGATCTATCAACATTTTCCATAATACTAATGTATCGATCAAATTCTGCCAAGTCCGCAGTGTGTGACTCTCTTCCTGGCACGGGAACAGTACCATGGCCGTGATTACGTGATATATCAATATTATGCATATCCAAAAACTCTGTAGAGCGCATACCCATTGATGCTGATGAGTTACATCTGTTGAGTGATGACCTTGCTATTGAGGTAGCTCCATGATGTGATGCCGAGCAAGATCCTGATGTACAATGGGATGTTACACTACGATCTAAGTTATCCATGACTGTTTATTACTTTGGTGGTTTGTTGTTTTATATGGGGTAAGTAGTTATATATGTTGTAAATTCTCATAATCCAAAAAGGCCTATGCCTATCACTTTGAACCTCTTTTATTTATTCAATATCAAAGATACAACCACCAAACTCCCGCCAATTGAAAGAACGTTAAAATGATGTGGTGTATATGATAGTATATGATCTCAAACTTGTCCTTCATCAGCCTCCTAATATTGCAAGCAAAGTTGCAAGTTGCAATTCCGTTCGGTCATTGAAAAGATATGGCGATGCAACGAAAGTATAACAACTGCAACTGATAGATAAAGAGTAGTCAATAAGCCCATTTCATATCGATATACAGAAGCAAAGTATGGCTAATGATAGTAGCAAGACCAGTGAGTCCGCGATGGAGACGTCAAACCCCAAACGAAAGCGTACAACTCGATCTAGACAAACTCCCTACCTAATAACTCCTCTGCCTCTACATCAACAGAAGATAGTAATAATAGAGACAATGATAAACCAACAAGGCAGCAAGATATAGAAACAATAGCAAAGGAAGAGACATTATATCATTTAGAAATGGCATGGAGAGCACAACAACGTCTAGTTCGCCGGTGTTTAGGTTTGCGTATGTTTAGTGAAGAGAAGGAGACACAATCATCGCCAGCAGATAGTTAAATTTGCCAATTATGAAAATAGGACTGTCTATGGATAAATTGTTCAAAAGAATGTTTATTATGTGAATGATAAACAAAAAAGGAGAAGAAACTCCATTAACGTTACTAAGTTGGCGCTATTTTATTACTGATTGATTATTTAATTTGCACCGTCCTTGCTTTCTTCGAGTCCACATTCTGGTTTGAAACTCTGAAATCTAACAACTTCTTTTCCAGTATCGGGACAGTAATCAATACATGTAATAGATGCAGTTGCTATACCCAACCCAGCCAGCTCATCCACGTTCATCCCAAGTGCTTCAGAAAGTATAACTCTTGTAACTTGCAAATGACTTACAAGAGCACTACTGCATCCCACGTCAGTAATTTGCAATAGTTCATCTCTTGCTTTAAGTACACGATCTTGTAATGTTGGATAGCTCTCCCCGCCGTCTCTTGGTGTTACTGATTCATCACATGCGTCGAACCTGGCAAGATTATCTGCTCCAATTTCATCCTTTGTTAGTCCACACCAAGAACCCCTATCCAACTCTTTAAATCCATCATTTATATTGATATCATTGGAATCATTATTGTTTTCATCATTAGTAGAAAGTTGTTGTCGTGCTAAAACTTGGCGTGCTCCAAAAATTGCTCTTTTCAATGGTGACGATGCAACATGTTGGAGATGATATCTAGAAAGATATGATGCAGCTTCGATAGCTTCTAATTCGCCAAGAGGTGATAATGATACATCCATTGCTCCATAATATACAGGACGATCACCTCCAGGGTTGATAACCTCCCCATGTCGAACTAGAAATAAACGCTTATGCCTTTATTTGTATATATGATGAGATATGGTATCCTAATATATCATATACATCATACTTATACAAGAACTCACCCATCAGGCACCGGATCAAGAAGCGGTACATTTTCAATCTCACACATCGTAGCAGGGGAAGCATTGAAACCCCCAGCACCTAGCGTCGCAGTCAACTTTGTAGAAATAGATGGACACTTTGTTGTGCGTAATCTTCTCTGTGGTATCCTCCCAAGCAATTGAAATGAAGAAGTCATTTGCAATATTATGAAACCGCAGCATATAATGTAGGATGGCATGTTGATTGGAATCAATATTCGATATAGATATAGATAGAGTGTTGTCAAAGCAAGGAAGATGAGAGCGAGGGAAAAAAATGACGAAAAAAGGATACCGATGGTAGCTCCATGTATTAAAGCTTACTCGCCTTCGCTAACCTTGAAGTATTTGACAGCATTGAATCTGCAATACTGACAGTATGTATCGCATTGATTATTTGAAACTGTATAATGAACAGCTTGAGTATGCAAAGCATTAAGTAGCGGATATCCTTATGTTATATGGGCCTTTCCTTCTGTTCTATTTTGCCTATTTACTCATGCCATTGTGAAGGAGTAGGTGAACATCTAACAGCGGGATTATCATCTCCAAAGCGTCCCCCGGTCCAGCTGGCGCCCCCTTTCTCGACATGATTCTCCATATCAACGCCGATGCTTGATCTAGACGCTTCATATGTTTCACTTGCTGTGTATGTTCGTGGTTTATCTAAACTGAGCTCGTCTCCTAGTCGTGCCCCGGTCCATGATGCCCCTCCCCTCTCGACATGGCCCTCCATTTGGACCCCAATGCCCCTCTGACTAGATGCTTCATATGTTTCACTTGCTGTGTATGTTCGTGGTTTATCTAAACTCAGCTCATCACCAAATCTCGCCCCTGTCCAAGATGCACCGCCTTTCTCGACATGGCCCTCCATTGGGACCCCGATGCCTCTTGGGCTTGATGCTTCATAAGTTTCTGATGCAGTGTAAGTTGTAGGTTTGTTTATAGATTCATCCCCAAATCTTGCTCCTGTCCAAGAGGCACCCGCCTGCTCGATATGGCCCTTCATTTGGACCCCAATTCCTCGTTTAGTTGAAGCAGAAGTAGTGCTGGGTGATGCATTATCAACTAGTAATCCAGTCAAAGTATCGAGAGTTACCCCAGTATTAGCATCATCTCCAAGCTCTTCTACGATGACTTTTGCCCCAGTAAAGTCCTCTCCAGCTGTATAGCTTGATTTTGTTACCAAACAACTAATATCTGCTGCCACAGCTGCACCTACTCCGATATGAGAATCTTCAATGATGACACACCGACTCTTATCTAATCCCATCTTATCTACTGCCATAAGATATACATCAGGAGCTGGTTTCTTCTTCTTTACCATGTCTCCAGCGAAGATTTGGAATTTACTTGCTCTTTCTGATCCCATTAATGTAGAAACCAAGTTACTAACAGCCTTTTCATTTGAAGTAGAACATACTGCCAATCGAACATTGTTTGCAATTGCCTCATCAACCAGTCTTAGTACTCCTGGAAGTTGCGCGTTATCACGATTTGTGAAGTGAAAGAGAGATGATAGAAACTTGCATTAGTACACGCGACTTGCAAAGGCAGTTAAACAAAGGCAAATGTAGGTCAAATGAAGTAGCCAAATCACCAAGACTACATATTGAGCACAAACATTCACATGATAAAACAATACTAACGCGGACTTTCCTGGTCGTAAAGGAATCTTTCCCTCGTCAATTAGTTTCATGAATATATCCGTCTTTGCTAGATGTAATCCCAAGATTTTATCAGCTCTTCCTTCTACTGGAATTTGTTCAGGCCAGCCAACCTCATTCTGAATTCATTATTATTGTAAGCGTACAAGGATAGCAGAATAGTTTAGTATCAAGTTGCAATGCGCACATATCATTAATATATTACATATTATGTGCATATCATATTATGTGCATATCATATGAATGTTCATATCATATGTTCAAAAAATATTAGGTTATGAACCACTTACCCAATGTGCAGTCATACGCTCTTTTCCACCTCCAGTTTCAAGTAGCTTGCCATACCGTTCCTCACTCCACTCCTCATTTATACCACTGTTTTTGAATGCGATATTGAACGAGATTCTGTTTGTGTATATAATATTGTGTGACGATGATATTGAAATATTGTGTAAGTATATCATATCATACGCACAAATCATACTAGAACTAAATACACACATATGATATATTTACCTATGGCCATCTCGTTCAGTATCAGCAAGCACACCATCACAGTCAAATAAGATAGCCTCGAGAGTAGCAGAGAGGGAAGATGGTACACCTACACTTCGAGTGTTGGTACTTTTTATTTTGTGCCGGCGGTCATTAATGTTTCCATTGCAAACAAATGAAGATGCCGATGGGGCAAATGATAATACAGCCGGGGTAAACAGTAGTGCAGAGAGCAGGAAGGCCGTCATTGCAAATGATATGGTACGATAACTGAGATGGTGTTGCAAATTGAAGCAAATCTCTCCAAAAATTATAAAGATAACCAGAGTTAACACCTAACAACTCCATTAGAGAAATGGCGACCAAACCACTTAAGGTAAGATGGCTACTGCAAAAGCCTTCATATCAATACATATCTAATTACGTTATATATTAGATAATCTCATGCTCATCTAACGTCTCTTATAGATACAAGGCTTGGCAGTAAATCTCTCCTTCTCAGACAATCCCTTTGATCCGTCAACTTTAACAAAGTCCATAAAAAGAAACATCTTATTCGATCTATCCATATTGGTACATTCAAATCCACATCTCTCCATAAGAGCAAGGAATTCATCAAGTAGCATGATTGGTTGTGGTGTATTGTATTCATTATCATCACCATTTGAAGAAGAATGAGTAGGCTTGCTATTCTTCTTCTTGAGTAGACTTTTCTTTCCATTGTTGAGCTTTCCTCTCTTTCCACCGCCTCCGCCATATTTGTTGATATCATTCTCTTCGGCGGCGGCAGTTTCAAATCTAGATCTTACTTCTGCAACTCTCAATACACCATTGAACTTTAGTACACGCCAAGCTTCTCGTACAAAGTCGGCGACATTTGTACCCATAAGTGCTAGGGAATAAACACCGACATCTATACACTCTTTTTGTAATGGTAGATTGGCCATATCGGCAGGTGTAACTAGCTTGTTCCCACCCGAGACTAGATCAAAGGAATGAACCTTGAATGGACATATCGATGCTTGTTGTTGGTTTTGTTTCTTCTTCTTCTTCTTCTTAGATGATACCGATGGAGTTAGTGATTGACCGTCTTTACCAATTTGCAGTGACAACAGACGTTCACCCAACTTTGCATCGCCACAGCCAAAGTCTGCAACAACCGTTTGCTGTTCTTTCTCTTGACTATCATTACTCTTCTTATCACCACGATCTTTTCTCCAACTACCAACAATCTTTTTATATATAACATCAACAGGATTGACTGGCCAATCCTCAACTTGTTTCCTAAAACCAACATGATATTGATCAAACAATTCTGGATTAGCCGTGAAATAATCAAATGAATGTTGTGATGAATGTGTGTATAGTTCTTCATTTAATTCACGAAATCTTGATGATGTTAGCCGTTCTAAGAATGACTTTTGGAGAGTTGACATTTGTGATTGTTTGGGTAATGAGATTTTAAGCTTTGGACTTGCTGGCTTAGTTGTTGCTGTGTCGCTGTTTGCAGTAGGCTTTTTGTTGTTCGAGTTTGGTTTGGAGTTCGAGTTTGGTTTAGAGTTGCTACTAGCGACATCTTCTTTATCATTTGTAGTTGAACTAGTACCTTCTTTCACAGGAGACTTCTTCTTTTTCTTCTTCTTCCGCTTCTTCTTTGTTGGAGTATCTTCTCCATCTGTATGAATCTTAGATGAAACACTACTTGCAGTATCATTCATTTGCTTCTCTTTCCTTTTCGGGCTTCTACTATCTTCATTCGATACTGTGTGATCACTTATATCAGTTGATTTGTCAGTTAATTTCTCAGATGCATGTGTAATAGACTTGTCTATAATATCAGGATTCTTTTTATGCCGCTTCTTACTACTACAATCATCATTGCTACCATTAGAGTGAGCAGTACTATTAGACTTTATAGAGTTGTTTGGACTATTCATATTCATCTTTTGCATAGCAGATGCAGTTTGTTTGCTAGGACTATTCATGATATTTGAAGAAGAGTTACCATTCACAGTATCTTGCTTCACTCCGCTGTTATCAGTACTATTATTATCTCCAGAAGAAGCAAGTAATAACTTCTTAGCATCCTTATTACGTTTCTGTCTCATACGTTTCCTCTTTGATTTACTCCATGTACTTGGATCGTCATTATTAGGTGGTGTAAAGTTAGTATTAGTATTATTACTGTTCATAATATTATCACTATTGTTGTTTGGTGTCTTATCGACTCCCTTCGGAGATGGCGAACTCATATTATTATCACCGCTAAAGACTGCCACTTCATCACTACGTTGACGCTTCTTCTTCTTTGCCATGACGCCGTATCTAATAGGACCTATGATTGCCAATCAAAGTAAGAGTTAAGAGAATAGAGAAATGATTGAATGGTGGGAACTTATTCGCCATTCCATGATAGAAGTTTCATACACTCTCATAATATTTGCCTTATTGTCAATGGACCTCTCCAGAGTCTCCTACTCTCCCTGTTTGTATAATATAAACCGTAGGCTCAAACAACTCGATATATACCTTGTATACGAACGGCTTTGGGTATATATAATTAGTTTTAGTTATCATCCTCACGACATATAAATTTCACTAAATTTCACATACACCGACTCTTATACTTCTCAACTACTACAAAAGAAGGTATACCCACAATACAACACAATACAAACCATGAGTGATAATTCATCAGACGAATCATCAGACGACGGCTTACTAGACTCTCCAGTATTTGCAAAAAAGAAACGATCCGAAACACGTGCCGAGAATGCCAAACTCAATTTCATGGCACAATGTCTCAAAGGTTCAGATGCAAGAACTGATGTACATAAACGTATTAATGAAGTTGATATTGAGTTTGGATTAAAGACTGAAGAGAGTGTGGAAGATAATGAGGAGGAGGGTGATGAAGGTAATGGGGGTGATAAAATGGAGGTTGATGATGGTGATCTAAAGCCATCTGCAAAAGATGACAAAGACAAAGATGGTGCACCTACAGCAGAAGGCGATGACAGTAAAAAAGAAACATGCACCAACACAGATAATGCTGCAGAGGATGAAGTAACCAAAACTGAATCATTTGCAACAGCCACCACATCAGCAACCACAATAACAAAAGACCCCCAAACAACTAATAACAAACAAGAAGTAGAAACCGAAGATGCATTTTGGGCTCGAATGAACTCATTTGCTGAATCAAATGAAAAAAAGACACCGGGAACACGTGATGTACACTTGGCACGGAAACAGTTGACTGATGCAGTGTCCGGATTGAATGATTATACGTCTGATATGACAGATGATGAGAATAATATAGATGGTAATGATGGGCATAATGCTGGTATGACACGTGAACAGTTACGATTTGAGGCCGAGGCTAAAAGTCAGGGTGCATATAGTAATTTGGGATTGAGACATATGTTCCACCCTTCACTAATCAAGAAGGGTGATACTGCAGCTGATACGGGGACAAAGAAGGAATCACATACATTTAACACACGTCAAGAGGCAATGACTGAATTGAAAACAGTTGTGTTATCATTACAAAGACAGCATACACCACCACAAACCAAGTCAGATAAAGCACTCAGGAAATTCTTCATTGATCCATTGATCAAATTATTGAAGAAACAACCACAATACAATGTATGGGATATGTTGAATGATTTTCTAACACGGAATCCAGTTCTAAATGGAAAATTTGTGATCACTTTACCTGAATCATTTTGTAAATGGATGTGGAAGTTGGCATGTTCATCATATGATGTTGGTAGATTGTGCTCTAATACTTGTTGTAACTTGATTCAAAAGTATGTTGCTAACAATGTCGATGTTGATGAACAACAAGAGAATGGCTCTTTTCGTGCGGATACGCCTTTCCTCACCAACTTGAAAATGGATGATTTAGTGTCTTGTTTGGTGAATAATTTTGGATTGTGGACTAAGCCTAGGCCAATAAAGTTGCCTAAACCAGAGAAGGATGAAAATGATGACCCGATGGATACATCTAATGATGATGAGGATGAAGATGATGAAAAGGATACAAGTGCATCTGTTGATGTATATGCATTGAAGAATACCTTGTTGATATGGATGTCACTATTTAATAGAAACTTGATTAAGATTCAGGACGACGAGGCTCTTGGGAAAAGAGATGATAAAACTGAGGAAAGTGGTGCCGATGCAGCAAGACTATTGGCCGCCATCACTCGTGTTGGTATTGATCCAAGTTGTAACATGGCAGCTGATATTAATTATGATACATGCGGAGAACCTCTTCCAATACTAATACAAAAGCTTACAGCCTCACTCGTCAAGACCACAACGAGTCAATTATCTCAAAAGTTTGACAAAGCTCGAGTAAACCAATGGATAGAACAAACTGCCATTATCTTAGTTGAGGCATGTAGTGACCTTGAATCAGGCGATGAGGATACAGCAGACTGCGACGACGAGGATGGTGACTTGGCACTGGCAATGGCAGTCAAAAGGATGGGTTGGTGTGATTTCGACAACAGCTATTCGCCCGAGATTGCTCAAGTGAAGATGTTGTTTGCAGAAAAAGCTCTTCACAAGTGTTTGCCGGATGTTACTGATTGGGAAACACAAGTAAAAGATCGAACTGAATATTACTGCAAGGATTGGAATAAGGATAATACCGATGAATTCACAGCAAATAGGCGGCAACTTCAACATGTAATCAAGGCGTTGGTGACACCAGAGGTTGGTTTACAATGGATTGATGACGAAGCAGAAAATTTTGTCATGAGTAATCAGCCATGCTTCCTTGCTGCTGTCATAATCGCTGGGGAGTGTTCATCGGTAGGTGTATCAATCTACTGGCGAGTACAAAACGACTTTATATCGGAAGAAGGGGGCGACCCCGTGTTCACCGTCCAAGAAAAAGATACTGTATTCGAGATTGCTTCAAATATTGAAGATTTATGTGATGGTCTAAAGAAAGAGTGCCGTGCAGTTATTGCATACCCCCATTTGAGACGAGCAAAAGAGTATCTCACTAGACTGACAAAGAAACTCAGTGTTACAAAAGGAAAGAGCAGCAAAGGTAAACGCAAGAAGAGAGAGCAGGGTAGTCTAGACAGCTATTTTTGCCGTACCCCTTCACAATCACAAGCTCCAGAAGCGGACGATTATGAAGATTCTCAAGAACCAGAGTCACAATTTCCCTTTTCTCAAGATAGCATATAAGGAGGTATATGAATATGTCAGTTTGTTATTTATAAACATAAACATGGACTATTCTACTTCAACACTATTTTAAGACATTTACACTTGCCCATGTTTACACTATCATCAGTCATCAGTACGCAGCATGTCCTCCTTTTCCTATGCTCGCTTAGATCTCAGAGTTATAAACAAACCTGCACCAAAAGTAATGGCTGCAAGGAATAGTGTGGTCGTATGACACTTACTCCTCATAACTAGTACATCATTTACACTATCCCATTGAGGGGACGTCTTTTCAATTACCTCGACATAGCCATCGTCATTCATTGACCCAAAGTTTCTATTGTTACGGTAGAATGCTTCCTCCTCAGTATCAATTATCAACGAGAGCAACTTTTCCTGACACTTGATATACTTGGCTGATAGGTCTTCTCGTTGTGGCATGACCATGCCCTTCCACTCGTCTAGACTCTCACTGTATTTCACTAGCATATCTCGACTCTCACTAGGTATATCATTAAGAGATAACTCTTCTGGGAGAGATGGTGGTAGTGGTGGAAGCTTATCTAATTGTTGTTGAATAACCACAATCTCCTTCATCAAGGTATTAAAGTACTTCGTCTTGGCACTCTCATCTCTTGATGTGATACCAGATATAGTTTTATTGACAGACTCATATATTCCACGGAGCCACTGCAATAGTCCTTGATGCTGATCGTTTGGATGTTGTTGTTGTGGTACACTCTCTTTGATAGTTGACGTCTTATCTACATTTTCAGTGCCAGCATTATGTTGTGTTCTACTCTTCATTTCTTCAGCAATGAGAACATTAAGATACTCATTTGCTTTGATCCTAAAGCTGCTCCAATCCTCCTCCGTTTTTAATCTATCCCACCAATCAATAACTCCAACCATTACTGATTCTTTATCACTGCAATACGTTGCATCATCATCTATTGATGCTAGGGCTAAACTTCTTCCAACATTAGAAAGAGCATCATCAGGCTTTCTGGTAGTGGTATTAGAGGAAACTGCTGAATCACATGAGGAAATTAACGATATCATATCATCTGATAATGAACTACCAATTGTACTGCTTGACCCAGGGATAAGTATTGATGAGTTAACCATTGATGGACTGAGTGATAATGCAATATCATCTGCTAATTGTATATTGATGTTATTATTTCCATCATTTGCAACTCTATTATTGTTTGAGTTGGGGGCAGAGGAGAGTATTGTAGCACCCTCCATAGAAGCTGTTGATGCACCGTCGTATATCTCATCATTCTCTTGTCTCCCTCTCAGATCATACACTTCATTGGTATTGATACTAATTCCGGTAGGGAATATACCATTAACTGATTCGAAGGTCATAATAGTATTATATTGTCTGTACCTTACTCTTATAGTTGTCTCCCAAGTCCCAATAGCAAGTATCAGTATCAATATTCAGTATCTAATTATGTTCTGTCGTGTCAAGTGATGTGTTTTGTGATGAAAATTTGTGTATCGTACTATTTCAGATAGACAATGAAATCGACAGGAACTCGTAATATATTATCCCGATGTGCAATATGAACAATACAATTCAATAATAAACAAGCGCTACTATCTCTCCTACTAGAGTACGATACCTCTGACAACATGCCTAGTTTTATATCGGCGTTTTACCTAGAATACGACAATAGGTGTAGCAGTCATTACTGGTCTAACATCATACAATAAGATGATTCAGACAACTTGTGCACATCGGCGTCTTCCATAGAAGATGAAGACCATACTATTATTAATATATTTATTTTCACATGCTATAACATCATGTGCATTCTCGACGATATCAGCAAAAAGTTCAGTTCGAGCAGATGCATTTTTGAGAGCAACAATAAATGCCGACGATAATAATGTTGATATTGCAATAATCGGCGCAGGCATAGGAGGTCTCTGTGCTGGTGCGATATTGAATACTCTATATAATAAGAAAGTTGGAATATATGAATCACATTATCTACCAGGTAAGAGAAGAAATGTATCTTCTTAGTGCATCGTAAATCTTATGCTCAAAATATACTCAAATATACTCATACCGTCATATGCAATCACTGTTTAGGCGGATGTGCTCACGCCTTTGATAGGAAAGCAAAAGTTGGAGATGAAATAGTCAATTTTACTTTTGATAGTGGACCTACAATCGTCCTAGGTGAGAGAATATATATCTACTATGTACATCATATTATTCATATGCTCTCAAATTTATATGCTCAAAATTATTTGATATGTGCTAGGCTGTAGTAAAGAACCATACAATCCATTGCAACAAGTATTACGAGCAGTCGGTGTTGATCATTTAGTAGATTGGATACCATATGATGGATGGGGCATGATTGAACATCCAAACAAACCTGATAAAGAAAAGAGATGGAAGTTAACAGTAGGTCCAAACTACTTTGAAGAAGGACCATTGAAACAATTTGCAAAGAATCCCAATGCATTGAAAGAGTTTAATGAATTGCGTGAAGTAACAAAGCCATTAGTAACGGGCGCAGCGACAATCCCTGCAATGGCAATGAGGCCGGGAGATAGTTCCATTATTCCATTACTTCGTTATCTTCCATCACTATTAAGTATAATAAGCAATGGAGTTGACGTGTCGACAGGTCCATTTGATCCATTCATGAATGGACCATTATTTGAAGTGAACGATAAATGGCTGAGAGATTGGTTAGATGCTTTGGCGTTTAGTCTTAGTGGTCTTCCAGCCGAAAGAACTAGTGCCGCAGCCATGGCATATGTATTATTTGACATGCATAGAGAAGGAGCTGCTCTTGATTACCCAAAAGGAGGCCTTGGCGAGGTAGTGAATGCTTTAGTTAAAGGAGTGGAGCAAGGTGACTTGGGTTCCAAAGTAAATCTGAGACATTGTGTAGAAAGTATAGTGTTTAATGAAGAAGGAAACCGTGCTACTGGTTTGAACGTTCTGAAGAATAATGGACAAAAGATTCATGTCAAGGCAAGAGAAGGAGTGATATGTAATGCACCGATATGGTCATTACGCAAGTTGATTAAGAACGAAAACGCTCTACGCTTATTGAGTGGCGGCGGTGTGATACCCAAACAGAACAATCTACAAGCAGGACCGCCTCAATCATGGATGACGTCAAAAGATGCTGATCCTATTAGTGGAAGAGGTAGTGTCATCCGGCCTAGATCGATTCGAAGCGGAGATAATACAAAAGATGATACAAATCTCCTTACTAATTGTGATAATGCTGAAATGACTGGAAGCTTTCTTCATCTCCATGTCGCCCTCAAAGCTGATAACTTGGACCTTGATGCTCTCGAGCCTCACTATACTGTAATGGATAGAGGAATTGAAGGAGATGGTCAGATAATTGAGGGAGTAGAAGATGGCCCTTGTGGAGAGTTAAACATGATTGCAGTCTCGAATCCTTGTGTATTAGACAGAAAACTTTCTCCCGATGGTTTTATGATAGTACACGCCTATGGAGCTGGTAACGAGCCATTTGAGATTTGGAAAACAAAGCCAGATAGTATAGAAACAGCAAGCGACGAAGAGTCAACATCTACTCAACAGACATCTCAAGAAGGACGATATCAATCATCAACATATGAAGCCCTTAAAGATTCAAGAGCACAACCTCTCTGGCGAGCAATAGAGTCTGTAATACCTGATGCACGAGATCGCACTGTTCTTGCTATGATTGGTTCTCCATTGACGCATGAAAGATATCTAAGACGACCAAATGGTACTTATGGAGCAGCAATTGAAGATTGTCTCAAAGATGGTAGCACCCCAATATCAAATCTAGTATTGGCTGGAGATGGAGTCTTCCCAGGTATCGGCATACCTGCTGTGGCATTGTCGGGAGCAAGTGCAGCAAATGGAATGGTTTCTCCATTAGATCAGTGGTTTACTATGGACAAGTTGAAAAGAGTAGGTGCAATATAGCTACTAAGATTACAATACGATCATAAACATCAATGGATTTCTACTGGAAAACTTACTTATGGCTAGAGGTGCAATATAACTACTAATATCAAATACGAAGTGCTAAATGGACGACTTACATGGTCTGTGTCTGTGTAAATGAATGAAGAGTACCTTAGCAGTGCAAGGATACCGTAACCTAGGAGGATACTCACTATCGTACCAACTCCTCTCCCATCTCCTCTCCCACAACACGTCATAGACAAACAATATCAAAGCCAACGCGCTATTGATGGTCCACTCCACTACTACGAGCTCATAATTCTAACAATAGAACTACTTATACTCCCCATATCTCTATTCAATCATGGTACACATCGCTCCTACAATGATCGCCTCAGTGGCATTATCGGCCTTGAGATATGCTTCTGCATTTCAACCAGCTTCATCCACATTTGCTCGTCGTGTTTCTTCGTCTATTTTAAGAGCAAGTGATGATGATTATGCGGATTTCTCATCCAAGGTTAGTATATTATATGTATTATATTGTCTACAGTATAATTGTATTGCAATTGCAAACTGTTGTTAAGAAGTTATCTAATCGAATTGCAAATCTTTATATTCAAATCATTGGTACAAATCATTGATATCCTATCTGATATAGGTATCATTCATGTTCCCAGGACAAGGAGCACAGTTTGTTGGTATGTGTGAAGAGACATGTAAAACTGTACCAGCAGCAAAGGTGAGTTGTATTGATCATCATAATATTATGTAAATGCAATGTAAAGATACGATCATCTAACATTCTTCCCTATAAAAGGCACTATTCGATGAAGCATCTGAAATCTTGGGATATGATCTACTTGAATTATGCACTGCCGGACCTAAGGAGAAGTTAGATTCCACTGTTGTATCACAACCTGCTATCTTTGTTGCATCAATGGCCGCTGTAGAAAAGATGAGACAGGAGGAAGGACAAGAGGCTGTTGATGCTGCCACTTGTGCCATGGGATTAAGTCTTGGAGAGTACTCAGCACTATGCTTCGCTGATGCCATTTCATTTGCTGATGGTGTTAAGGTAACAAAGGCACGTGGGGAGGCAATGCAGGCAGCCGCCGATGCTATTGATACTGGTATGGTTTCTGTAATTGGACTTTCAAAGGATAAGGTTGAGGAACTATGCGAGGTTGCTACTGAAAAGGCTGGAGAGAAGATTCAACTTGCCAACTTATTGTGTAATGGAAACTATGCCGTTTCTGGTCATACCAAGGCATGTGATGTTGTTTCTGAGATTGCCAAGCCAGATTTCAAGGCACGAATGACTGTTAAGCTTGCAGTTGCCGGAGCCTTCCATACTGATTTTATGGCACCTGCTGTTGACTCACTGAAGAGTGTATTGGAGGGTGTTGAAATTAGCAAACCACGTATTCCTGTTATTAGTAATGTTGATGCCAAGCCACATTCTGACCCTGCCACAATTAAGGAACTTTTGGCCAAGCAAGTTACTGCTCCTGTTCAATGGGAAACATCAGTTGCTAGTATGTTGGATCATGGTTTCGAAAGAGCTGTTGAACTTGGACCTGGAAAGGTTACAGCAGGTGTATTGAAGAGAATCAACAAAGCTGCTCCATGCACCAATGTTGAAGTATAAACAATAAAAAAGTAATGAAGTTGGTTAGAGATGGATGTGATAACGGATAGTCACTAGATGGCTTGTTTAGAGTAAAGCACACAAGATGATCATAAGCTATTTAAATGATATTATCAACGCTATAAAGTATCTGATCTTATGTTCTCTTATTGATTCCTTTTGCTGGCTTGGGGCTTCCTCTTGAGAGGAATCAGTATATGTAGGATACGCCCTTGTGTGATATCCTCGTGACGGATACCAAATAAATCACAACTTTGTAAAAATAAAAAGCCCATTTATTAGCCCATCTTCTTCTTCTCCAGCGTTTAGAGACAACTAAACCCATCAGATATATCACTAAATACTTCCTAATTATGAAAACATCATTAGCTGCAATATTGATGGCTGCGTGCGGTAGCTCGGTCGCGGCATTCTCATACTCTACACTTAACAACAAACGATGTGCCATCACAACCAGTATTGCAATGTCGTCAAGAAGCTTTGGGTATAGAAATAATAACCGAAGCGGTGGGTTTAGGAACCGAAATGACGATTGGGGCTATGATGATGACAGGTATGATGATGAGTATCGAAATAATGGCATTTACAATGGTGATTATGAAGGTGATGACTACTTGAGGTATTCTGGTAGAAATAACAATAATGATTGGCGTCCTAATAACAACTTGTGGCGGCCAACTAATAATAGTTGGGGTGGGTTACCTTTGGGATTTGGAGGAAATAGGAATGTCAATAGCAATAATTGGGGAAGGCGTAATAAATGGAATAGGAACAGCAATAGTTGGGGTGGTAGGAGAAGTTTTGGCGGCAGGCGTAGTGGTGGACTTCAAAGGTATCAACCAGAGTTTCAAGATGGTTATGATACATATGATTATGATCCATACATTAATGATAACTCTTATTCGCCGTACGGTCGTCGGTCTGAAAGCTTTCGTGATATGTCCAACAACGATCGTTACCGCAGGCAACGAGGATATGCAGATCAACGTACATTTGGTGGTCAAGTTAGGTCTAATACTTATGGCAACTACGGTAGTGAAGGATTTCGTCGCGGTAATGCTTTAGATCGTATCCAAGATTATGTAACTCCACGAAATCGTGAAATGATTCAACAAAGACAAAATGGCGGGCGAATGGCGAGGTATGGTAATCAACAGCAATATGACGTTAATCGAGGAAACGTAAGGGCAGGTTCAAGTAGTGACTTTCGTAGAGGCAGAGGATTTGATCGTATCCAAGATTATCTATCGCCAAGAGAACGTGAAATGAGACAAATGCAAGATAATCGTATGCTTGGTCGTGGAGTTTACCAACAAGGGTATTACGATGATGGAAGAGGCGGATACTACGGTGGTTATCAGGGTGAAGGAATGGGTGATACTTATGGACGTGATATGTACGATGACTTTTCATTTTCATCTTCCAGTGGAAGACGAAGAGATTATGGAAGGGATCTATCTGACTATGGAAGGAGCGGATATGATTCAATCTACAATGATGGCTTAGCTGATCGATCATATTCTGGGCGTAGAAACTCATCTGGTTGGGACAACCTGAAGAATGTCTTCAAAACAACCGGAGGTGCATGAGTTGAGTGTTCTTTAAATGAATGTATGGTGCATAAAGGACAGAATGAAGTGTGCATATATATTTAAGGGGGAAATGCATATGTATGAAAAGAAACTGATTTGAGGTATATGGACATTGAGCGATGACTTTAATCTAGTAAGCCTTTATTGTATAATATTTCAGATTTTTCAAGTATTCTAAATACCCCGTTGGATACTAACCCTGTATCTTCGGCCTCCTTTACTTCTTGTGCACTCCACCATCTAGCATCGTCTGCATCATCCGAAGCTTGTATATTAGGTATTGTTGATGATATTACTTCAGCAAAACATTGGGATATCACATAATGATAGTTTTCATGTATAGAATCACTACATGCAAATGGTCCAAACTCATGCCATCTCAAATCATATGCTAATTGTTTTGTTGTTAATCCAGTTTCTTCTTGCAATTCTCTCTTTGCTCCGTCTAAAGTAGATTCTCCTGATTCGATGCTACCGCCAGGTATCGACCACATTCCTTTATTTGGCTCTTTCCCTCTCTGTACTAATAACCATTGAGGTAATGTTGAATTATCTTTAGACCATCTAACCACAACAGCCACTGCAGCTCGCGGAATGATATCAGATGTCGATGAAAATGAAAGACGTGAAGATTTGAGAAGAAGAACTTTTCTCCGGATACTACTGTTCAAAACTGTAAAAGACATTGATATAGATATTATAGATATCAATATAAGCAATGCAAACTGTGCCATACTCAACAGATCAACATGCTATCACCCCCGCTCGCTCCCCAAGATATGCAACGTACCTTTAGGATACCCCGCTACCCCTAAAAAATCCAAGGGTTTATGGCACAAAACAGCACTAGCCAAAAAGCCCCTAAAGACTTACTGTTCTTTATGAAGTAGTTATTATACTGTCTAATAAGGCGTCATGGATTATTCTGGCGGTACGGTTGTTGATTTGCCTCCCGCTTCGAGTAGTAACAATACACAAACCACTACCACATCAGATGTAAACAACAATATATCAAAACGAAAGGCGAAGATGGATGAACGCAAACGTGAATTACTATTAGAAGCTAGAAGTGCTCGTATAGAGTGGATTCATAGCGGTGGCGAAGATGATGATGAAGATGATACTAACAATAATACATCCGCCAACAATACAAATTTATTAACTGAACTACAAGCCTGTACCTCAGATATATTACCATGTGCTCCTCAAATTATTGAATCTATGTTATCTTCCAATTGTGATTGGAGACGACATCAATATGATAATAAGAGTAGTAGTGCCTCTCGAAATAATAGTGCATTGAGACAGATTATTGAGAAACAAAACTTATCTTGGAAATTAGTCAAAAAGGTCAATAATACAGATGAAGAAGTGAAAGATAACGATGATTCTGCGGCTGTTCAAAAGAATGCAGGTTTGGATTTACCATCCATTCCATCATCACAATGTTATACCAATTTCTTAAACACATTATGTGAACCGTCGGCTGCAAATCTTGTGATCTCTATACAACAATTTTGTAAAACTATACATGAAGCTGCCAATGTCATGGTTGAAAGTATGTCTCAGACAGAAAGTAATAATGGAGACGCAAAAGAATCAGGAGATGATGCCACAAAGACACCAACTGCTGATCAACACAATCACGGTACTAGTTTAGCAAAGGCAGTAAGAGGATTTATCAATAAGACTATTCGTGAAATTGAAGATCATGAGGCATTTCATGACTACTTATACCCTCAACAAAAAGAACAACAGCTAGATGGTGATCAGAAAGCAACACTAAATGAAGCTGCTCGGGAAGAATTGTTGGCTTCCCTTGAGAAATTTGTATATACTAAATGCCGGCATGATATTGATAAAGTATTGTTAACAGCCTGTGAAGAGGCTTCCAAATCAATGAAGACATTAGAAATGGAATTACATGATAAGATGTTATCATTACAGTTTGTTACTCCGACACATTTGGAAATTCAATCATTGAAAAAAGCAAAGAATGATATTGATCTAAGTTATATCATTCAACAGATACAATATATTCATGGTCAATCATCACCACGACAAATGTTACAGTGTATATTATCAGCACACCGGGGTGTATCGTTTGCGTTGGATAAAGCCTGTGGTGGTAGAGATCCGCCCGGAGCGGATGATATACTCCCAACACTCATCTTGGCAACAATACGGTCACATCCTAAACATTTACTATCTTCTCTTCGGTTCATTGAAGACTTTGCACCCATGCCACTGCTTCGTGGTGAGATGGGATATGCGTATACCAATCTTTGTGGCGCAATGCAGTTTATTCGGGAATTAGATGTTGACGGGCATATGGCTGAGGTCATATCTTTAGAAGGTACAGGGGAGAAAAGCGCGGTGCTATCCATTGGTCCTGAAGATTTTCGTTTAGGATTAGAGATGTGTCGAAGAAAGATTAAAGAAAACGAAGAATCTTTAGATAACAAGATTGATAAGGATATAGAAGATGGATCAAATGAGAATGTTGATGACGAGTCAACGAAGAGATCTTTACTAAACTTCGACATTAAAGCCCGAGATGTACGAAAGGCAAGGTCTAAAGGAGAAACAATCGACCTTGATTGGGCAATAAAGAAGCAAAACACGTCTATCTTACAACAAGGGAAGGGTACTGATGATGCACAGAAGAATCAAAGCCTACAGCAACTTAATCTTCCACCACAAGAGCCTCCATTGCCATCTCAGTTCTCCAGATCATACTCCTTCCTTACCACTCATCCGGATAATATTGGTATACGTGATCTACCCAAGTTGCTGAAAGAATACAAAATGCTAGTACACGCAACGGAAAAGCTGTTGAATGAACGATCAGTGTGGAGAGAAGGAGAACGAAAGCGTCAAATGAGAGCAGAGAGACATCAATTGGAACAAGACTTTATAGATTATGTTGGTATTGACGAGAACAACAGTAGTGTAAAGCTCACTAATGGGCATTAAGACAGGTGTAGAATAAGTCTATTAAGATGTGTAACAGAACAGTAGGCGTTATTTTGTACTATATTTACTATGCAACACCAGCCCACCTTTTGTGCGTCAGATATAATATCTCACAGACTCTAAGCTGCCAGACGGAAGGAGTAAAGGATTGCCAAGACTTTTGTTCCTACCCTTGCTTCACACAATCAAACTTATGACCATCCTTCCAATTCTCTACTTGGCATTCCTTGCTACAGTACCAAACAGACTTGCACCTTGAACAAGCATTTTTCTTCACATTTGAGGAGGTTGCCCCACCTTTGCATTTACATTTAGTAGTATTGAAGCATACTCTCGACATACATCCTTCCCATTTTTCAACGAAAACAGAAGCGCTCTCCTCGCCAGCCTCCTTAGCCTTCACTGCCCAATACATAGCTAACGGAACTAGACAGTGGCCAGATATAGGAATTCCGAAGTATTTACGATGAACTTCCATTAATATCTTTGCCAAGGGGTAAAAGGCTCGCTTATCTCCCTTCTTTGCAGCTTCA
>Ga0214479_100346_pt1 | contig 28704 bp, 20 predicted proteins | sample M1_20Mar14CPVII9_5_FD_165054 | JGI IMG/M metagenome (GOLD analysis project Ga0214479, IMG submission 165054) | Marine eukaryotic communities from Monterey Bay, California, United States - M1_20Mar14CPVII9sort6BwellE14 | ecosystem: Environmental > Aquatic > Marine > Unclassified | place: USA...
TAAAAGTATGACAGAGGGCCCTAGAATCATGCTGGGAGTGTTCATCACTTTGTTATACACTTATACAATGCCAATCAATTACTATTCTAGCAAGCCTACATCTCTGAGGTGCCACTTGATGGCCAAATGTTGGATGAAAGTCAGCAGAAATCGGAATCTGAAAGCAAGAAATCTGCCCCCATGTGGCTGTAAAAGTATGACAGAGGGCCCTAGAATCATGCTGGGAGTGTTCATCACTTTGTTATACACTTATACAATGCCAATCAATTACTATTCTAGCAAGCCTACATCTCTGAGGTGCCACTTGATTGCCAAACGTTGGATGAAAGTCAGCAGAAATCTGAATCTGAAGCAAGAAATCTGCCCCCATGTGGCTGTAAAAGTATGACAGAGGGCCCTAGAATCATGCTGGGAGTGTTCATCACTTTGTTATACACTTATACAATGCCAATCAATTACTATTCTAGCAAGCCTACATCTCTGAGGTGCCACTTGATGGCCAAATGTCGGATGAAAGTCAGCAGAAATCGGTATGTGAAACAAGAAATCTGCCCCCATGTGGCTGTAAAAGTATGTCAGAGGAGGTGCCACTTGATTCATCTTGCAAAGTCAGTAGGTAGACAATCTTAAAGACTTTAAAATTCTACCTCGCTATTGTTTCTTAATTGTTTTTTTAGGATAGAACACTGACACAGATATATCCTCCATCTACTTCAATCCATTGACATAGAGGACAGCTCGCAACATAATCACACCAGAAGAGTGGTTCCTCGGGTGCTACCCCGTAATTTTGAAAAACCATATTCCATCCAATGCCTGTAGCATTGTCAGATGAAGCAAGAGCCTCATTGAGTATGTCATCATAATTGCCTGCATATGCAATTGCATCTCTGAGCATAAAGGTAAGAGAGTCACCTAACAAATGCATCTGGGGCATTTCAAAGTAATTAGATCTTGAGATACCGTTTCTCTGGGCATAGACCGTGGCGGTTATCACAGAATTGACAACGTTCATCAAAGTCTTATCCTCGTTATCAAGTGCAAATGATAAACCATCACCAACACCATCATATACTGTCCCATTATATGAATATTTGTCGTGTGTAAAATAAGGAAGACTCGTGCTCATAGTACCAATGTTGGAAGTGTTAAAGCCGACTCTATCGAGCCATGCTACACCAGCAATTATGTCGTATTCTCGTGGAAAAGACGAATAATCCAGCTCATCAATATATGTAATATTGACAGCATCGGGTTGTCCTTGGAAGATAGCCACTGCCATCATCTCGCAGAACTTCCCATTCACAAGTGTAGCAAGACTAGACCGTGTGAGGTTGTGTGCGGGGTCCAAGTATACAGCACAGTTGAGCATACCCCCATCGTTGATGACTTTGAGTCTACCATCCTTGAGAACATCTTTGCAATCGCCACACTCTAACGAGCCAAAGTTTGGTGCATCGATTGAAGGAAGGTAAGCATCTTCGCCCAAACTTACTACAAGATTGCCCAAATGCGCTTGAAAGGCCTCCATGGAATTTCCCAAACAGAGTGGTGCATTGTAAAATGATATGTCAAGAAGTTCAAAAGGAAGAGGTACTTTCTCCCTTAATTTGGGAGAGGTCGAGTTCACAGGGCACTCTGATTCGTCTTTACCTAAACCGATTTGAGTTGCCTTAACAACAGAAGTTCTCGCACCTTCAACTATATCAAACCACGCTGAATCGTCCCAGCGAACAACACTTGAGAGTAAGTTTCGGGAGATGTAATAGTCTGAGATTACATACTTTCCACTAGTTATATCATCCTGCAGACCTTCACTTGACCCATATATTCTATAAGTATCGGATACAAGAACGTTACAACCTCCTGTCTCGTTCTTGAGAGAACTTTCCATCTCAGGGAAAGTGCCGAATGTGATGAAGGAGGCAGGGAAGAAGGATGTTATCAACCTTCGTATCTCGGGGGTATCGACGGCACATATTGAGAGGTCCTTGCACTCATAATATCTTTTCTGCTCGTTAGCACACTTAATATATGTCTCGAGGCCAAGATAAATCACAGCATCAGTGTAGTAGGGATAACCAAAGGCTAAAGGCTCACCAGTTGTTGGCTTAAGAAGAAGAATGATTTAGGTTGGGTTGTGAGTGAGAAGTATGGATTTAGACAAATTTATCATATAGAAGGACATTTATCTAACACTCACCTCTCTAATTGACTTCTCCAAAGTGAACGTGTCACCAGCATATAGCACATCAACCTCATGATTAAGCAGCCTTTCATACCGGTCATCTGCTCCTACGGTCACGAGATTCATCCTGGTTGGATCTTTAAATATAGTTGCTGCCAAAGCCCTACATTGATCGATGTTGTACTCGCCTAGCTTCACTCCGCCTTCTCTATTAACATCCTCAATACCGCAGTTCACTACACCCCGGTCACGAACAATAGCCAATGTCGGACGTGGATCAAAGGTTGGTGAAGGGGTGGGTCTATCAGTCAGCTCTACAAGTTCAGAAATCTCGTCATTATTCTCTCCTCTGGAAAGGAAGATACCTAACAATATTGCAAGACATGCCAACAACAGACCCACAATAGCGATCGTCAACTGTCCCTCTTTTCGTTGGACGTATGGTTTAACCTTCTCAGCTTGTGCCACTTCCATTGTACCATCCTCATCTTCTCCTTCTTCTACTAGGTATGCAGAGGGAACATGACATACTTCTTCATCTGCTGCCTCAATCTCTGGCTCCTGTATCCCAATATCACTGCCTTGCTTCTCCTCCTCCTCTTCTATTGCACCTCTTGTCGGAGAGTTATTACTTGCAGTAGCACCAGAGTTACCAGCACTGCCTGGTCCTTCGACACGAAAGGCACCAGGAAGGGTACGAAAAGATTCAGCTGTGGCAAACCATGTGTGTAGAGACTCATTATTCTGATTTGCAGCAATTTGTTCATCGGTTAATGCTGTGGTATTGGTATTTGTATTGTCGATTGTTGTGCTGTAACTATTATCATTGTTGCTTTTGTTTTCTACGGTTGTTTTTATTGAGGTGGCAATCGTGCCATCTTCACTACTATTCGTGGTGACTTCCTTTGTATTTGGCAGAGGGGAGCTAGAACTCTTCATATTTTTAATTATACTGATGCTTAGTTTGGTATATTTTCTTTGGGATGCTTTAATATATGAATGAATAAATGTGGTGACTGTTTGGGTGAGAGAATTATATATATGATTATATGTCGTGAAGAAGCACACATATATAGCAGCCTATATAAAACATATCTAATGCAAATTGTAATGGGTCAAGTTTCCCTTCTGCACGATAATACACTCCATACTGAATAGAATAACTCAATTAACTGAAAGATGGCATGTTTACCACCAAATGATATATATTAAACCCCAATATATCCACGACATTAAGGCGGGGGTATGTATGTATTGCAAAATAATAATGCATTTCTAATTGCACGTACCTTGAGACTGTTTGAGACAAACCACAAAGATTAGACTAAAACAAAAGTTCCAATTGAGTATCGTATCTCACTTCTATACTATATCTACCTGCCGTTGAGGATATAGAGAACAAACTTCAATAATGGGCTCTGGTGGTAGTTAGAGCGACAAGGGTACAACCTCTTTTTTATTCCTAGAGAAAAGATATACATTGTGTTTATCTCTGTTCCTACAATACATGTTTACGACTACCCTTTTGCACATTGCCCCGATCATACTACAACTAGTCACCTTGATTGACTCAGGAGTCACCATGGTTCATACGTTCCTACTTTTTCTTTCTGAAGAAAGATGTCAATGACTTCTTCTTCTTCTTCTTTGTATCACTCGTTGTAGACTGCTGCTCGTGAGCCCTGGCCTGCTCCCGGACTGGTTCAACATCATCTTGAACCTTGGATTCTTCTACATCTTTATCGGGAAGTTTTTCAATAGCTATATCTTTATCACCATCGACTTCCACTTCCTCATTCTTGCCCTTGCTCGCCTCCTTTCCTTCTTTGTCGTGAAACTTCTCTTCCCCAGCTGCAACATCAGCATCAACTGAACTCTGTTTCTGATACATAGCCATCCGTTCTTTGAGTGTCATAGATGCTGCCGCCTCTAGACTTGCACTAGCTCGTCTGGTGAAGGATGGCCTGCTTGAGGGTACTGTACTGTTAGCTTGAAAGTTCTTCTTGGTATGCACAGTAGACTTCTGTTTAGCAGCAGTAGTCAGTTTAGGCTTGGGATTAGCAGCTGCAATAGAAGTATTGCCTTGCACTGTTTGGAGTGTGGTCTTCTTCTTCTCTTCTACAACAATCTTCTTCGTTTTCATCTTCTTCTTCGTATCCTCCTCACTCCTCAAACGAATGAGGAATGTTGAAATACATTCACCGAAGGTATCTGCCACGATATGAGGAAAGACTTCCAATTCCATGCTCAGGAGCTGTAGAGGTTGGAGAGGCGTATGTGGAGAATCAGTGATGGATGTACTACTTGTTTATATGATGAGAGGGCAAAGTGAACAGTAGCTGAAAGATACTCACCTCCTCTGTTACACAGCCGACAGATTGACCTTCCCCAATCATTTCCATAGCATAATCTAGCAAATCCTCCGCATCCTCATTGGCAGAAGAATCACCTCCACCCATATGAAGCTTCTTCTTTAACATCATACGCAAACTTTCCATTTCTTCTTCAGTAAGGGCACGGGGAGTGGTTGTCTTCTTGTGATCAATATTTGTAGAAGACGACATATTCTTCTTTCGTATGTTAATCAACTCATCCCAGTCGTCAACATTATCCACTGTCTCGTCAACTGTCTCTGATGCTGTACTTCCCCTTCTCAGCTCTTTCAATCCTGAAGCAATTCTTTCCATGCTAAGACGACGTGTAAAACGTCCACTCTTGGACTTGGCAGGTTGAGTAGTAGGTTTGTTATTAGTAGTAGAGAATGTTTTATATGTCTTTGGCACTTCATTATCCTCCTTCTCAGTCGGCTTTTGTAACATTGCCATTCGATCTTTAATCGAGACAGATCCTGCCGCCATCGTGGCATTACTAGCACGTCTGTTTAAACGTTTGTATGCACTAGTTCTTCTCTTATCACCCTTCTTCTTCTTACCCTCCTTGGCTGATTCTCTTCTATTCTTATTTGCTGACTTTTGTATTGATGATGCAATATCAATAGTGTTTGATTCTTTGATCGAGTCAGCAATAGAATCAATGTTTAACAAACGTTCCTTCCATTGTTCATGCGTTTCATGTTCAAGACGCGTGAGATGATTGATGTCAGCAGTCATGGTTTTATATGACGGTGTCAGTATTGTTTGTATCTCTAGCCTTCCGGAGAAATCCGTACAAGATATTGATATGTATTGATATTATTATTATTGCCCGATACCTTCCCAGCCTCCTCCTAATTGATAGTAGAGTAACTTGATCTAAATGATACCTGTGGTTCTACGATCAACCACTATTGCAGCTATACCAAACCCAGTCTCCTCCTAATGATATTTAGTATCTGAACTATTCTAATTCTACGATCAATTGATAACCCTCTTTGATGTGTGATAATTTATATCATGTACGTATAACACACTACTGCGCTGCTTGATCACCGCCGAACTGATAAACGTGTATTGATATCCACCAAGCACAGGGAGGGCAACTCCTAATGGCAGAGAATAGCAGTAATAGGTAAACGGCAGTATTTGGGCGGCGATGTTCAGGATAGGATGCTGGGTGTAAACACAAAGGTCATTTTTTGAGAGACAGTAAAAAAAAAAAAATAAGTCATCGTCGGTATCCTACCCTTCGAGTAGAACTCAAAGGTCGGTAAGGATCATATTTACAAGAAGAAGCTATTTCACTATATCTTACAAGCAGTGTCTTTTCATCAAACACCAAATCCCTCGCTCTTTGGGTTGTCTCCTCCGTGAATTTGTGCTACCCTCTGCAAATAAAGATTCTGTGCTACCTGCTGTTCGGGTAGTTGGCTGGCATCCAGTTGAGGAGGGTAATGCACAGATGCAGTATCCTCAACACGAGGCATCTTTCGTTGTTCATCTTCTTCATCAGCTTCATGCATTATGTTTTTCTTTTTACGCTTCCTCCTTGGCTCCTCCATGTTACCATTCTTCCTCCTTTCTTCGGCATTGGCCAAGAATGTAGGCAAGAGATGACTAGTTTCTCCAAATACTTTCTCAAATCGATCATCGTCTTGTCCTTTTAACACATCCACTAGATTTTCCTGATTCTTCCGTGCAGCCGTCTTGCGTCCGTTATCATAGTTCTCGATCTTTTTGATGATTTGATCTTTATAATAGACATAGCCTGTACGCCACGTATGCTTCGGATCTTTGACTCTTTGCAACTCTTCTTCTGTGGCACCGGCAAGTAGTAGCGCCTCACGAATGGTCAGTCCTGGAATAGCAATATAGGCAGCAATTGCACGATTTTGAATTGGATCGCCTCCAGGGATAGCTTGCTTGTGGCCTTCAGGGAGGCCATTCCATGCAAAGTCCAAGTTATCGAGTAACTCAATCCTCTTTTTCAAGTACTTGACATTTTGTTTCTTTGCAGACCGCTGGTACGATACCCACTTGCCTAGGTCACTTTTTGTATATACTTTACAGTCGCCGTTCTCCGCATGGTACTTGAGAAGCTCTCCATATCTCGAGTTCCACTTGATATCTTTTGTCCCATCATAACTAACAAAGTCCTTTGGTAGTGCCGGTCCGTTGATCTTCTCATTCTTCTTTGCAGCAATGTCAAAGTTCTTTACATAACTCTGTGGATACTGTTTACACATCCAGTGCAAAATCATGTCTGCAGCATCCTCATCTGTACCATTACAATACTTAGCCCATGCATCGATGAACTTGCTGAAAACCTTGGTTTGTTTATTGTAAGCATGAAAGGCTTTGTTGTCAAACTCCTTTCCTTGTTTCCCAGACGTTTGACGACGCTTGAGCGGTACGTATAATACTTGATATTGAGCTGCACCCATCTTGCATTGTGTATTAACTCCGTTTCGTTTATTAAACTGAAGAAGTTCAGTCATTAGGTCTTCTCGTATGTGTTCACTACCTCGGTTGGTAGCATTAGCGTTAAGTTGTGTCAACAATGGAAATGTCTGTTTCCTTGTATCAGTCACACGCTCCCGAGGACCAGCTATAACAACTTGTTGTGGTGCCTTGATAGAAGTCATGGCAACTTGTTGTGGTGCCTTGATAGAAGTCGATGGTTTACCACTCTTGATGATACCGAACTTTCGAACTTTATCTTTATTGCGCTGGGCATCTTCCAAAGTTAATACATACTGGTCATCAATGGTAACTATCCTATCCCCAATCGATACCTGATCAATAAAAGTACATTTTGGATCAATGTTAGTTATCATCACCCCACCGCCCTCTTGTACAGCAACTAATGTAAGACCAAGCCTACCGGGTGATACAGTAAGAGTTAGTAATTGTGGAGATTTGCTTGATACCTTTCCATTATTTGATGATTGCTTAGTCTCCTCTTGTGACTTTTTCAACTCCTTCTTATTCGTCTTTTTCTTGGCATCATCTGCTTTCAACTTTACTTCTATAATGCAGAAAAGAGCGATGTTATTTGTCAGTGTGTTAGTTATCTGAATATCCAATTTGATGTGATCAGTATGTAAACAATAAATCCTCATACAATTTGCAATCACCAACATATCTATTCTGCCAATATTTTATTCAATTTAATATGATATCCCATACATCAACATACCAAAAATTAATCTTACCTTTTGTCACTTTTTTATTACTAACAGCCGCCTTGCCGCCGACATCACCGTCATTGGCGGCATTTTGTTTATTACTTTTATTAATTACCGTCGGCATATTTACAGCGGTTGTATTGCAAATCGTAGTAGATTTTATGTTCAACGCGAGTCAAGAGCAAGCAGTTGAAATTTTGTATTTAGGATACCGATCTAACCGGATACGATATAAGCAAGGATGTATTACTTATTGTTAGTGCTCTGGATCAGCCTCAGCGCAGTTATCCTATCACTTCTTTGTTGTTTATGTAACGAAGGAAGATTGCAAAGAAGAGGGTAAGTTTGTTGGCTGGATATGATTTTGCGGTTCAATATTCTTCATCTGAGGCGATTGTTGCTTTGTTTCACACATCTTGTGCGCACGCAACAACATTAATATAATTACTCTTTGGTACGATACTGTTGGGCAGTACATGTATATGATAAGCAAAGGCGGTGGTATAGTAATATTATATACATCCAGTATGCATTACAAAGTTATCATTTGACTTTTAGCATGAAATTTTGGGCATTGAAGAGTCAAAGAGTATGTTTCGTATTATGTATTTGTAATATCAATTCTAACAACTCTTATCAATCACTACAATTTAGCATCATTATCAAATATATAATACAACAAGATAAATAAACATGGGTCGGTTCTTTGCTACCATATACCACACAATCTTTGTTATTGTTAGTATCTCAGCGTTAGTACTAACAATAATGTCAGCAACTAGTTGCGCATTCGTTAAATTTGATCATCAATATAAAGGTGATGGTAGATTATTATTATCATTAGAATCGGATAATAATTATAGGAGGGCATTACAAGATACTGATGCTGCTGCTGATGCAACAGCTGATGAAATGATGGAAGATGCATTTCAATCTGATATGGCAGAGGATGAAATGACACAGGATGAATTGGCCGATATGGTGGAGGATGTACCGGATGATATTGTACTAGATGAGGGTTTGGGTCCTGATGTGACTGCTCTTACTGAGGATGCAAGTCAACCTGCTGATGATGAACCTGCCGATGACGAACCAGCTACAATAACAACTCCAGAAGTAACTATGGATGTTGATTCGGCGTTGGATGGGATAGCCAATGAAGGACCAGCTTCTTCGACTGTAATAGCAGAAGAAGATGAAACAGCTCCGTCAATTGCAGCACCATCTCCTGATGATGTTACAGAAGATGAAGCAGCAGACTTTGCTGACCCGACAGGTGAAGGATCTGACGAAACTGGATCCGGTAAGGTTGCATCTATGCCTGAGGATGATCAAAGTACATCATTTGGTGTACCCGAAGACGATGAAAGTAATAATACTTTTGGTGAACCAACAATGGCAGGACAAGGATCAACATCGTCAGGGACATCTGAGGATTCTTCTGGCACAGAACAAAGTGGTATGTATGGATCGAGTAGTAGTTCTAGTACAGCCTCTGCAATGGACGAAGAGGCAGTAGCACAAGTATCAGGTGACGCTGGTTTATTCTGTGATGGAGAAAGGTCATTCTCCATTAGTAATCTGTGGAAAGGATCACTCTCCGATCTTGAAAATACAATTGCCATTGAAAGTGACATGAACTCATCCGAAGAGATTGCAAGGAATGCAGTAATCATGGCAACAATATTCGGAACAATGGTGTCATTCATCCTCGTGATTGAAAGTATTGTCGGGTGGACTATTTGCTGTGAAAAGTGGATTATAGGTCTGATTGCATTGTGTGCATGTATCTGTCAAGGAATCACCTTTCTCTTCTTTAATAGTGAAAGGTATTGGTGAGTTATACTGTGTTGCTTTTGTATTGGAATAAAAGTGTGCCAATTCATTGAATCATTCTCACAACTCTCATTTCATTGCCATACACCAAATCTAGCGATGGGGATATTGTTAATGAGATCCTGAATCAAGAACCATGTGTCGTTGGGAAAGGAGGACTGTTTTCCATTATTGCAATTGTTCTATATGCTCTCATGATTGTCTTGGCTTGTCGTCTACCACAAGATGATCCATATTCTCCTTTTTGTAAGAAGAATAACGTTGACAAGGATGACGTTCCTTCTTCGTCTTCGTCTGATTCTCGTAAAGGATTTGGTTTGTTGGGTAGTAAGAATTCCTCCTCTGACAATGGCAATCCAGCTAATGGTAAGCCTGAGCGGCCGAATTGGCTGTCGGAGGAAGCTGCAGAGAATGAAATCATCTAGAGTAGAAACGATTGTGTAGATAATTGTAAATGAATTGATGTTGGCATACATATCACATACTTTCTTTTGAACCCACAAGGTTAATAAGCAACCTACTGTGTTGGGCTTCATTCTTCTAAACTGTTAAGTTGGCTTGTTTGCAAACCTTCGCAAACTTCTTGGGTGAAGTCCGTTGTGTCTCAAAGGATACCCAAAGTGTAAAGTGTTTCTTACTTAGAAATACCTAGAGGCTGATGCTGCTCTAATAGTACGATATTACATATATCGTACCAAAAACGATATAAGAGAGAATAATATATGAGCAATATGGATAGTAAAGGAGACAACGCCCCAGGCCGCGGCGGCGGTGATAATGATAATAACGACGGAGGAAAGCACCCAGTAAAAAATCAACTCCCAACAACACAAGCATCTATTGCCTCGATACCAACTTCAACAACAAGTCAATCTGATATAGCACAGGCAACACGTAACAGTTTACGAGATGCCGTGGGGGCATTTCCCGTGGCTGGTCCGGGCATCGAAAGTAACAACACTAACAACTCATCGAGTATGCCATCTGCCTCCTTTTCATCTGGTCATAATTATACGAATGATAATTTACCACCCAATATTGATATCATAGCCGAGGCTACGTTGGTAGTTCAAGAAGAAGATGACCCTGCTGCAAACGATAATGAAACAGCAACTGGTGTTGATACACTAGGCCTACGATGGGATGATGAGGCACGGTTAGGCGGAGCCGCGGATGATTCAGCAAGTGTTGCAATTAGTGCAATCACTACACCGTACACCCCCGCGCCTCATCCATCCGCGCCTTCTGTTACTACCCAAGAATTGGAAAGTAATCCACAAGCTTTGCCTAACGCACAGGTACAAAACAGTATTGATCAAAGTGAAACAGCTAATAGATCTAATGCGACACATGCTGTAACAGCAAATGGAACTTCTGGAGATACTACTACTACGGATAGAAGACCATCTATCAATACAGCACCCGCTTATCTCGAGAGTGGTAATTATCAAGAAGAACCTATACAAGCTGAAAAAATAGATAAACAAAGTGTATACATATGTGGTAAATCATTTCGATTTGAAAAATGGCATTTATTACTATTAGTTGTTGTTGGATTAACTATTATTATTGTCCCAACTGCTGTAGTTCTTACCAATAATAAGAATAAGGAAGATGAAACTATCAAGGATGAAGGTGTCAAGTTGGTTAGTACAGAAGATGAAAGTGAAGAAGAAGAATATACAAGCTTCAATTGGACACGTGAGGAGATTGAATCAATCGTTGCACCATCTGTAACTACTGATATGTCCTTACTGGAAGTTCCTGAATCACCTCAATCACGTGCAATTGATTGGTTATCAATCGGTGGCGGAACTGACATTATCACAGGTCCAACCAAGTTATCAGTTGAATGGCAAGTACAGCAACGATATGTATTAGCCGTATTATATTATTCAACAAATGGCGAGCAATGGAAGAATCAATATGATTATTTAAATAATGATAAGCATGAATGTGATTGGGGTGAAATGCTGAATAATGGTTGGCCAAGCATTGAATGTGACGAGGTAGAAGAAGAGGAAGATGGGTATACTAAACGGAAGGTTGCTTTGATTAATATATGTGAGTATATATTCTTTTTTGCTTACATTTGTGCTTTTGACATAGTATTTAAACTCACCTATCACTTCATTATACACCCAACAATAACAGGGCAAAATAACGTCGCCGGAGAACTACCAGCAGAACTTGCAAGTCTTGATTTACGAACAATTGATTTACTAACCAATAAAATATCTGGTTCAATACCACCGGAACTCTATACTATGAAGAATTTGGAATATCTCAACTTGGGATACAATCAGATTACAGGAACGGTTGCTTCAGAATTGGGTGATTTAAATAAGCTTAGTGAGTGTACTTCATTATGTATTTTACGGGTATGTTCATAGCTCGACTCTCTTCTAACCAATCCTTTGTCCGCTTTTCCTTTTCCTCTACTCTTTCTCCATCGTAGCCTATCTAATGGTTGATAACAATGAGATGACGGGAACTATCCCATCAGAACTTGGCAAGCTTACTCAACTAAGTGGGTGGCTTAGTCTCGAAGGTAATAAGCTACACGGTACCGTGCCTGAATCTTTGGCCCAGTTAACCGAGGCAACGTGGATCTACCTCAACTACAATGATCTCACGGGTAGTATAGAATTCATGTGTGATGCTTTAAAGCCGATTGAGGCGCCTGGAGGGATGAATAAAAATGCCTCAAGTCCACTACTAGAGCTTTGGGCAGATATTAAAGAAGGAGAAGTGAAGTGTACTTGCTGCAATTGCTGTCCAATAATCGAGTCATAACAGCGTCACTCGATGGGTGGGGGTGGGGGGGGATAAACCACATAATGTAGATTCCGAAAAAGGAAAGTGGGTTTGTTTGAAGAGGGGAAATACGACGCATGATGCGCAGATTAATGCTGATAGTCGTATGTAACATAATAAATTAATCTACGAATGACATACCTCCTACAGACTGCTCATCACAGTATGATATTCGACGAAGTGCCTCGTATCCTCATTTGCTCTCATGACAACACTTACTTCTCTTAACATGGGCAATGTTTGGCCATAAAGTGGCCTCTCGGAGATGACGGCTGAGCAATATATTGATAGAACAAGGTGTGTAATACCCCTAGCATAAGTCTAGAGATGACGGCAACACTTCTACAGCCCCTTGTTGGCAGATATTCAATATGAGAAACTCGTATAATGTCAATGTATCAAAAACAATTCTACTCTATTATACATTATATACGAAACATACAACACCTATCATCTCTCTATTACGAGGCATTTGAGATAGCTAATTGAGCTAAGGCTTGTCTCCCTGCATCATATTCTTCCTGAGGCATTCCGGCCTCTCTCATTTCATCGAGCTTGATTAAGGCTCTTCTGTAGACATCACTCCTGTTTTGCATCTTTCCCGAAGGGCTTACACTTAAACTTCGGCTTGAGTCTCGACGTTTCTTATTGATTGATGTAGCCTGGTAATCCTTAATAGTATTCGTCAGTAGCTTCATGATACGCTCGGCCGTAATATTGATATATCTCAAGTCTACGTCTTTCTCCTCATTCCCACTCGCGGAACACAATCCTGTTGATTCGTCAAAGTTCAATGTAATTGGTGCACAATCCTGATTACCCCAAAGCAATGCACATAGGTTATCCTTCTTCCACCATCGATTGTACTTCTCGTCGATACTGAACTCAACCATACCTTTCCAGAAGTCTGGAAGTGAGAATATTAACAGTGCAACCATACTGTTTGATCGACCCAAGGCTCTTGCGGCTACTCCTTCACTGACTGCTGGTACGCCGTCAACAGAAAGGCAAATATCACCCTTACATATTGGTGAACCCTGAAAGATACCGTCTTCTTTAATGCCTTTCACACGAACCAACGAGTTAACAGACTCGAGTGTAATGTCTTCGGCAAGTTTCGAAGCTGTACCAAAGCCAGTGTAGTTGTGTCTCTTCACAACGAAGCGGCAGCCTGGAGGTGACGGACTATCTGTTAGCATAATAACTACCTTACCAACTAAGTCCTTGGTTATCCGCATCACACTTCTAGGACCTCGTACACAATGTCCGTTAATTGCCAAGAGCTCGCTTCCCTCCTTGAGCTTTGAGTTTGCAAATAATCCACTTCTTGATACCTCAGCTACGATTGTGGCACCATTCTTTTCAATCAATGATAGACCTACCTCCTCATCGTGTTTTTTCTTCTCAACCTTGACATATGTAATAGAAGGTAAAACAATACTTGAATTCATGCAGCTGGCAACGGATAATAACTCAGAGAGGGTATCATTTGCATCTCGATCTGGGTCAATTGATCCCCTTTTCTTCCTTGGTACAATGAGCTGCGAGGAAGGCCCGGCAGTAGAAGATAGGAGAGTGTCATCGCCGGATACTGTTCTAACATATACTGCGTTGGGCATCGAATGGTCATCCAATGTATTGGCATCATCGTCCTTCTCAGTTGTCATCTTGGTTGCATTACCACTTATGGGAGAATTATTCAGAGGAATAGCTGCACAATCAGATTCAATAACAGAGACACTTGGATCAATCGTTGCATCGGGCTCAGTGTCTTCTGGTACGTCATACCTTATCGACACATCAAACATGCTCTGGGTAAAGTCTAGCTCGTCACCGTCACAAATATCCCATGAGATGTACATGACCTTGAAGGGTACGGCAAATGTGAAAGTATATATCACATTCTCTTCTTTGTATTCCCATGTTTGTCGTAATACTTTCATGACTTGTTCCTTCTTCGCTATGCCCTCACTCTGAAACTGTTCAATCGACAACTTGGCATAACCACAACGTTGTGGTTGTATGAAGTCTCCGCAGTGGTCTTTTTGAACCATGATATCTTGATTCCATGGAGTTGGTGTGCCAGTGGAAGGTCGATAGGGACCTACTTCATCCTCATCATCGTCAACCCAGCATAGCTCGATTGAAAGCTGCTGACTTATGGTACCATCAATCTCATCACTTGTTAACTGAGGCAAGCGAAGTGTAGTCACACGAGCTGGACCGGTTGGTTCGTGTTCGTCAAACATATCATTGATACTGCATTCATAACCATCATAGTTGGGGTTACCGAAGATATCAGCGTCTAGTTCATACTTGATCTTGCTACATAGATCAGCAGAAGAATCTCCTCCCTCCACATTACTCTTATCACTTCTATTGACACGCAAGGATCGTTTCGATTGATGTTTCTCATCTTCATTCTGTGTAAAGTACAGTATTGATAGCTGCTGATCGTCCTCATTACCATCACTTGATAGAGACATCTTGATTGATACCTTCTCTGCAATACGCTTGGCGGCATTTGCTAGTACTTCTGCAGTAGTTTCTCTCGATAAAGCCGAGGTTCTTGGCGCTGTAGCAGTAGTAGCTTCTTCGGCTTGAGACTCATCAACTTGGATACTATTATACTCATTCAAAGTACTGACTTGAGTATTCACATCAGCTTCATCAACATTAGTAGTAGCAGGAGCTTCTTGAGGAATTAGAGAAGTTGGATAACCCATAATTGCCTTGGCACAAACATCACATTGGACAATACTACCCCGAGAATTTGATATAATCTGTACAGTATCATCATTGTCAATAAGTTGCTTGTGGCATAATGAACATTGGAAGCATTCATCGGAACAAAAGTGACAGATGTTCATGTATTTTATACCTTCACCTCGAGGTATCTTTTGACGACAGACTAGACACTTCTTACGCTTGGGTGCCTTTCTTTCTTCTAGTCCAGATGAGAGAACTGATAACTCGGCGAGAGAGCTAGTGTTGCTACTATCAAGACTTGATACCTTGGGGATGATTGGCTTGTTAGTAGTGGAAGAAGAACGACGGGGAAGACTCCGGGCATCACGCTTCTTCGTAACAATCATTTGACATCCATATGTCTCGTTCACTTGTTGAGTGTGAACACGAGTGTCTAGTGAAACACCACGTCCACTACGAGAGGACCTTGTGGGTAGAATGTTACGGAACAAGGATCTTGACCTACCTCGGCGCGAAGCAGATACTTTAGCAGCAGCAGGGTTATTATTTGAATCGGCAGTTGATAATGAAGCCGTGATAGATCCTGTACTCTTCTTCTTGTCTTGTTCACTTAGTGAAGATGATGTAGGTTCTTCATTACTCTCATGAACTTGATTCTCATGAATAGTAATACCATTCTCTCGTCTCTTCATCATTTGATGCTGTTCATTCTTCTTTACCCTACCCCGACTACGTCCCCTCCTTGTTATACTTGCACTTAAACTACGTATCATATCACGGGATTTTCCTCTTGACTTACGACGACTATTACTACGTGTAGTAGCATTCTGCTGTTGTTGTGTAACGGATGTTGAATAGACTGTATCCTCTTTACTCAACGTGCTTTCATCAGCTTTACTTTCCATATCGCAACAATGTATAATATCTGTGCCGTCTAAACTACGTTTTGTCATGTAGGATGTAGCGACACGGTTGCAGAAGCTGTCCATCATGAATTCATCTGGATCGGCCGTACGATCTTCATGCTCTGCTATCGCCTTGATATCATTATCAATTACAACATTCTCAACCTCATAGGAACTATTCCGTTTGAATAGTCGAACATCACTATTTTCAAATTCATGTCCCGATACTACTACCAGTTGTTGTTGTTGTGTCTGATATTCCATACTCCTTTGACTAGCAGCACAGGCAGTAACTAACAACTCATTACCATTCTCCTCTTGGACACTTCCACAGCTTCTTTCAGGTGTAACCTCCCTACTACTACCACAATCAAGATTACTACTCTTATCATAATTATCTTCATCAGAATCACTTTCAATACAATCCAATTGTCCCGTTTGCAATAACATACTCATTGTTGGGAACCATGGTACATCACTGTCATCATCCTCTTCATTAATACCTCCTTCTTCTTGCTCTTCGTGTTCATTGTTGTATTGAATACCTCCTCCATTGTTATATTGACTATCACCACGAAGAGAATCATTGATTGATTCCGATAACGATGGTGATGTTAAATTTGTATTACCACTACGATTACTTTCATCTGCTATTGTTATTAATCGACTTGATGATGATGAGTTGTCTTTGGAGATGTCATCCCTACTACTAGTTAAGGAAGTTACAGACATACCATCCTTGTTATTATTATCCTTCTTCTTCTTTTTCAAACTATTCTTCATTGTCATCCAAACACTCTTCTTTTTCTTCTTCTTATCCTTCTCTTGTGGTATTACTTTCATTACTGAACATTCATTATCTAATAATACCTTCTTCTTATGTGATGTATAAGTATCAGCTGATAATATTGAATACTTACTCTGTTCTTCTTCGGTAGTTTGTAATGATTTGTAACTTGATTGCATATTTTGATTAGTAGTTTGTGATTGTGGATTGGTAGAAGTAGCAGTAGTAGGGGTTGTAGTACGTTGTAAGTGTGTTTCAAGTGTCAATCTCTTAGTAGAGATGTTGTTGGGAGTAGTTGAGGAGACTTGGTAGACTATAATATCATCATCTGAAGTAGCAGCCTTCTGTTCCTCATTGCCATCAACAGGGTGATTGTTCATAGTAGCAAGAGATGATGATGAAGGGACAGCTTCACTCCGGGGTAATCTATTGCAATACAATTGATTAGGTGATGGTGATCTACGATTACTATTGCTCTTCCCTCCCGAAGCTGCTGCTTTTGATGCTCGTGGTTGTAAACTCCGTCCTCTACTACGCTTTGGCAATAGACGTGATAATGACTGTCCTCTCCTTCTACTGCTTTGCGCGGCAGATGCTGGTAATGATTCTGCTATTGATTCAGCTGATTGCAATAATTCTTTGTCATCGTCATCAAGATATTGTACTAACGTCGTCGAAGTAATATTGGTCATTGACTGTGTATATCTTGTCACACTGTTGGAGGTAGGACTAGGACTAACATGTCTCAAACTACTACCAAGTAGTCGAGTTCTGCTACCTGATAATGAAGCACTGCGTCCTCTCCTTTTAGTACGTCCATCGCGTTGACTTTGCAATATAGAATGGACCGCTGCATGATGACTATTGCTATCTTTATTCATTATGCTACCATCTTGTGAGTGTGTAGTTGTTGGTGTGATTGTGCGGGGTGTTATTGTATCACCACGTTTGGTTACTCCGTGCCTTAACATTATTGTATGGAGGAGCTATAACAAGCTTGATATACAAATACGACTGCAACGATGCTATTGCTGTAAAAATAGTATTGAGTCGAAGATACTTTTGCAATGCAAAAAAATAGTAATGCACACAAGATGTGGTCTCTTTGAGTAAATAGCTTTGCTGCTCTGTATCGTCAGTAGTTGTATGCTATCGTGTATATAATTGTAAAAAACTAAGCCACTAACATGAATAGCAATAGGGAGCTAAAGGCGTGATGATTGAGGGAGATGTTTTATATCACGTTTGACATGCCAGCAGTAATAAAATGATCACCATCTATGTCACAATGACTACTTCAATGAGAAGTAAGGGCCACTTCATTCTTTCTGATTGAAACACGTTAAATAAGGCTGCCCAACAAGGACAAGAGGACCATCACTAATTGAAAGATTGATGGCAAGAAAAGAATGTTGCGGCAAATATTACTGCAATCAAGCCTGAATATGGGTCGGGAAGATGCCGGGGGTGAGGTTTGTTTTAGTTGTCTTGAATTTCATTAGAAAAGAAAGAGAGTAGAAGGTTGTTGATATGATACTTGTCTTTACCCGAAAAGATGCTAGATAGGTAGCAGCTATCATCATCTAAATGTGCCCGGTAATTATAAATGTTGATTAAATTAATCTTTTGGACCCCCCGTCAAGCTAGAGCATCAATTAAAAGTCCAAGCAGCAGATTAGGGGCGTACTAGATGCAAGACCATCTTAACAAGAGCAACTCCCCAATACAATGCCACTAGACGATTTGACAACATTCGTATTCCCATACCGCTGACATCAGTAAAGCATCCAAGCAACGTGTATAATCCTAGAAATAATTGTGGCCAAACTAACAAGAAAGATGTAGAGTTCATCACTTTGGATATCAACAGAGTAAACTTGGTATTCCATGATTCGCCACTCCCAGCTATAATAATAGGTTCTCGTGATACCCTTTCCTTCTTTGTTGGGTCCACATAATCTTCATACTCTCTTAATTCATTAGACAAAGATTTCAATCTTACATCTTGTAAATGATCTAGAGAATTGATAAGTCGTCTATTCCCAAGTATATTAGATATAATTGATATTGTCAAGTGTGTAAATCCAATTAATCCTCCCATTATTGGATCAACACGTTTAGAAAATGCCCATAGTATTGTAATAAATGATATATCACTTAGTCTACCAAATGAATTATTCATTTGTATACCTGGAATAATATTCAGCAATAGCATACCAATAGTTGTCAAACTTGTCAATCGAGGTAATATAACATTCGTATGAATCTTATATTGTATACTAATCGCATCGTTGTTAATAATACTACCAAGTAGACCGTTCGAGGATGTAAATGTTGGTATAATTTGGTGTAATTTAGATATCATATAACTTGCCATGAAGGCGCCGAAGTACCCTGATGTCACAAATGCGGCACCTGAAAGATTGATTGTTTGGTCAATGATTAGTAATATCATAGATAGGATAGCAGATTGTTTAGTTTGAGGTGTAGTATTGACGTCAACACCAAGATAATAGCTATTTGATGTGGAGGAATTCGACACATCATTGGTATTTGTAGATATTGGCTTATTACTTTCTCTTTTAACCTTTATCAAACCACCAACTGCCCTAATATCATTTACTTTTGATAGCGTATTGATACGAGTAGTAGTATCAATCATATCATTGTCAGAAGATATCTTCAACAATAATTTGTTGGAGGGTGAAAGTTGTTTTGCATTCGCCACAACACAAGATATGCACAAAATTACAGCAGCTTGCAATACGAGACTAGAATATCGTCTCATCCCACTACTACCATGCTTACGGCACTTTTGTATGCTCATCACGGCATAATTGTTAGTTGGTAGACGAACAGATTTGCTCCTATCTACAGTTTGATCGCCATATGAATCCGTCATTTATTTTAAACCTCGCCACAAATGCGAGCGCTCTTCTTGAGGGAGACGCTATTTACTATCAGCTTTGCAATATGGCGTCTCAACAGATAGATAATAACGATGAGAGTGATGGCGACATACCATCTCCCATATCAATCAAACCAACAAAGTCAGAAGCACATGCAACTCAATTTTCATCTTGGTATCATAGCTTTCGTAATATAGACAAAACTACCATCACAACTAATACTACAACTAAGCGAATACGTAAAAATGTTACAATTGAAAGTATAATAATACGTCCATTACCTACAGACTTTGTTGAGTACTTGAGTAGTGATGGAGTATGTTTACCAGATTGTGCCAAGAAGGTATCCTCTTGTATGAATGATGATGCTTCTGATGATGATAGTTATAACTCTTCTTCAAATGATGACGAAGATAGTGAAGAATTGAAAAAGTACTCCTTTCCCGAACTAACATCACAAATACAAACCGCTTTATCAACACTCTCCGGTCCAAACAATTTAGGTATAATGCCAAAATTAAATTGGTCATCACCCAAAGATGCAATGTGGATGAATTGTGGATCATTAAAATGTACAAAAGTTGGTGATATATACCTGTTATTGAAGAGTAGTGATTTTATTGTTAGTGATTTGGAGTGTAGTATAGATGATTGTTTAGATGATGATGATACCGCTTCAGTGAAGCAGGATGGTGTAGAGGAAGTGAATGATATGATTGAAGGTATTTCAATGACTAAAGAATCTAATGATCATTCAGATGATGGAGCAGCAGCAACAACTGGCATGAAGACAACTGCAAATGACAATAGACCAAATAGTATCGATAAAAACTCGAATATTTTTGAGTATGAATTGGTGTTGAGGAAATGGTGCAATCTACATCCGAGTATGGAATTTCGATGCTTTGTTTATGATCATGAGCTAGGTGAGTCTGATTAATCTATCGTGTATAATATTCGATGGTAGTTTCTTCAATGGTAGTTCAAACTCAAGACACATCTCAACTAACATATCATTCATACACAGTTGCAATATCTCAACGTCAAGCAAGTAAATTTTATCCACACTTACAGCCACCACTCGACAATTCAATCCATCCATCACAAATTATAATTAATGCATTCTTTGAAACATATATACAACGAAGATTTGCCAATGGTGCTATGCACAAATATGTAGTAGATGTATACCTTGATAGTCAAGAACGTGTATGGATTGTTGATTTTAATGTTTGGTCTGATAGGACTGATGCATTATTGTTTGATTGGAAGTATCTAACGGAGTTGGGTAAGACAAGAATAACTCAGACTCAAAGTAATGTAAACAATAACAATTCTTCCCAGCAAGCAGATAATGATAATGAGGATAATGTTCAAGACAGTATACCAGTAGCAGAAATGAGAGTGGTAACAAAGGATATGAAGTCAATGACATATGACCCATTGTCATCATATCGTGGTCCTACAGATGTTATGGATTTGTTAGGAAGCGATGGTAACTACACAGCATCGTTTGAAGACTTTAGGAATCAATGTGTCCGTCCTTCTGAAATGTGAAGAAGACTGAAGTATCGGCTGGCAAAGTTACAATAAGAGTTCCAACCTTGATAAACTTAAACCGTGTCTACTTAATCATTTTGTGTACACAATCCCGCTCAGTCTACATATATACTGTTCAAAGTATTCAACAACATTGAGAGATCTACATAGGATACTCTATTTTTGTGCTACATAGTAGAATAGAATGAAGAAGAGAAGATACTGCAACAGGCGTCTATGTGCGTGATAGAGAAGATTGAATATATCTTGTTGATGACGATAAAAGATATGGAAGCAAGATCTGGCTAGCCTTGGTCATGATTCATTGTATAGTCGATGGTCTCATAAATCAGATTAAAGCGCAAATACAACATATATCTTATATCTCAGAGATAATAATATCATCAATCAACCACTCAATTGCAATATAATAAACAACAACTAAACATGAAACTACTACTACTCGCCTCCTTGGCATTGGTATCATCAACATCAATCGTCGATGCCAATCCACTCAACCGTATCTCGTGCTCATGGGATAGTCGAAATAATAGAAACAATATCGTCCAAAGATGTGATCGTAGAAATGATGGTAGGAACTGGCCATATTCATGTGAAGACGGCAGGCAAGTTTGTTGTACAGAGAGTTATATCAACAATCCAGACATGAAAGATTTTGGTCTATGCCAGCGAGTTACAGGCGGTCCTCCTGCTCCTGTTCGTCCAACACGCAAACCAACCAATCGTCGTCCAGATGCCCCAGCTAATTCTCTCCAATGCATTGCTCCTCAGGAACGTCGTATTAGAAGAGAGGGACATAGATCAGTGTGTGATAGTCTTCCAGGAGTAAGTATATAGCTTTGTGCATAAGATGCGTGATATGGTAGATGTGAACTATGTCTAACCCATTGCCTCCTCCTCTTCTTCTATTAGAATGAAGTTCCCTATTCGTGTGATACCGGCATACAACTATGTTGCAATAGGAGTAACATGGAGAAGGGTACCTTCAAACAGTTTGGAACATGCCGCAAAACACATTTCTCTGAAGGGCCGCCAGGGGAAGAGGGGGATATGAACATTGATAATGAGGAGGTTGAGGCTAATCTCCTAGATCTTGGTGCTCATATCCAATGCAACTTTGGAGGACATCATAACTGTCCACGTGGTAGGTCACCTTATACTTGTGGTGAAGAGGGAGAAAAGGCATGCTGTGCCATTAGTTCTAATAACAAGAAAAGAAACCGCAAGGCTATTCGTGAGATGATGAGGGAGGTTAATATGCCTGGGCATGGAATGTGTGTCAGGGAAGATTCTTCTTCCTCGTCGGAGGATTGTAAGAAAGACGGGGAAGAGGTTTCCATGGACATGTACAAAGGCAAGGGCAAGAAAACGGGAGAACAAACAGATAGGAAGGACCTTGGATTACAGTGCTGCTCGGGATATGCCACTAACGACCACGCTGTTACTGGTACCGGTATTGATAAGAATGGTCATCAATGGTATGATGGATCTTACACAGGAACCTGTTACACACCTGAGCCTGACTCTGACTGCATCAAGGATGGTGAAAATGTAATGGTGGAACAGCAAACAATCAATGGTGAAGTTGTGGGAAAACAAGTTGATGAATCGGACCTCGATGGGCAGTGTTGTTCTGGTTATGCTGAGAACGAGGGTATTGCTAGTAGCGCCAAAACGGATGAGAATGGAGATACTGTGGTCACAAGGTCTTATCATGGCATTTGCCTTCCAGCCCCTGAAAAAGAGATCAAAATGGCAATGAGCTAGACGCCTATGATGTATGATTTTGAGGTTTAGAGAATATAATGAGATTAGTGATGATACCATCTAAGGTATTCAATTAGAGTGAATAGTGAGAAAGAGTTGTGAAGAAATGTTGATGACAAAGCATCTTCCAAGTAAACTAATCAAAGATAGATATGTGTAACATGCCTTCTATACACAAGAGCCAACTCTATACAATATCTTTTCATTTACTGCTATTGTACTCTCCTTTGTGATAATGCCTCACACTCTTCTAAGGCTTGGGCTATTTTGATATCCATTTCCTTCATTTCATTTGCTTGTTCTTCTTTTGATTGTATCTTGTCCACAAACATTCTATCCCAGGCTTCGAATTCTGCAACAACTTCTAGATCAAGTTGCAAATCTTCTGTGCTGCCCTCTTCATGTCCTTTCTGAACAGTTCTTTGTATGTCGCCCGACTCATAGCTTGACTTGCCAGTGAACTTCAGTACACCAGCCAATACTGATCGTTTGACTACATCACCGATCAAACTCTTATCATCTGAAGTGAATAACGCCGCTACTAACCTATTATCAAGTGTTTTGGATAGTACCTCTAGTATTTTACCTCCAACTTTTTGTTCTAATGATATATTCAAAGCCTCTATTAGAAATGTAAATGGCATTAACTCGGCCACAGGGCCTAGTGTCGCACCTAGAGCAAGAAGGATCTTCAATAGAAGTATCATATCTTGCATATTGATATCATATGATGATACACGATGTACTACCTCTTTTGTAACATCTCCAAATTCGTATGATCTCTTTCCTGTGAAGTTCAACACAAGTGTCTTTGCTTTGCTTGATACAATTTCAGTACCACTCTTTGCTTGTGAATCAATCCACTTTACAATCTCCTCAGCCTCAATCTTTGGTGGTGTTAAATTCACTATTGGTGAGAAGTTATTACTACTACCAAAGCTGGGTATATCAAAGAAGTGTAAATCTGCCAATCTATTTCCACTTCCAACAGTTGGTAGAGACAAACTACTTGTACTCTTCTTCACAACTTGTTGTGCTTTTATTGTAGTTCGTTTTATATCCCTTGTGCCTCTTTTGGTAACCTTTTCAACACCATATATTGCACCTTTAGCTAATGATTGTATATCAGAAGTCCCTTTTTCTGCTACACTTGATATTCCGGATGTTATATCAGATGTGCGTCTTCCTACATCGTTGGAGACATTAGATGCTACAGATATGAATCTGTTTGCAATAGATTTCTTATCTTGTTCTTCATTATCGTCATCCTCCTCTTCATTATTTGCAGATATACTGTTTAGATAATCATTACCAAGTTGATATAGTTTTATCCTCTCTCTATTTGTATTTATTTGATGGATATTATAATATGTTGATGGGCAATCAGGACAAAAAGCATTGCAAAATGAGTTACTCAGAAGTATCGTGATTATTGATATCACCGCCGCCGATATCCGCTCAATACTCAACATATTTTGAAACACTTTATCAGTCAGATGAATTCAATATATGATCTCCCAAGCTCTAAGATAATCTACTGTGTACCTATCAAGAATCAAGTGAAGTAGATTTCAAGGATACCGGTAGAATAATTAAAAAAAAATGACGGTCGACGGAAAGATGATACTACGCCAAAGGAGTGAGTAAAGCAAGATGTAGATATGTGCATAGTTCATAATTTACTACAAAGCTAGTACATCGATTCATCTACTTTACTTGAAAGCTACAGACTATCAATCTCTCCTCTCTTTATCATCATGAAAGTTTCTCAATTTATCATTGCTCTCTCCATCTTCTGTTCTCCAGCAACAGCAGCTACTCGTCGTCGTCTCAACAATACCATCAAGGGCGATGAATCTAGTATGTCGTATGCATCTACATTGTATGCTGCAAAATCTGGAAGCGGCAGCAGGTCTAAGAGAGGTACTATGCCTCCTACAGGTTCACCAACGGGGGCACCAACGTCGCCCGAAGTAAGTTGTTGTAGTTCATATCTTGTGAACAAAACTATTATGAACTTCTTCTCATATCATACCAACTCTAATATCCAATCCTTTGCATAAACAGCCAGGCACATGTGGATCTATAATCGACACGAATGGTTCCGATGAGTTTACCCTCCAAGAGAGTATCGCATGTGATTGTGGAGACAAGCCAGCGTTATTGGTTCAGGGAAGGGGGACCGTGTTGAACCTTAATGGATATAATGTGGAGTGTAACAGTAGCAAACGTGCTGGCGACAATGCCATTGTAGTAGAGGGCTTTGGCAATACTATCAAGAGTGGTTCTGGTAAGTGTTCGTCTAACGTTAAGCATCCAATTATTTACCCTTAATTCAACTTTATGTTTTTATATCTTTCTTAAAGTCAAGGGCTTCACAGGTATTATTCTTGGGGAAGAAGGATCTCATACCGTGAATGATGTTGAGATCAATGGTGAGTCAAATTTGATCAATCAGCTTCATTTGACTGCTTGATTCATACCTCGTTCATTTCTTCTTGTCTCTTTATCTTTTATCGTTCGATAGACGCCGATCTAGGGATTGACGTCGACTCCGACAACAACGTTATTGACAATTCTTATATATCAAATAGTGTTAATGATGGGATTGGCATCGATGGTAATAATAACATCGTCCGTGGTAATACTATTGTAGGCGCGGGTTTCAATGGCATTGAAGTTGCTAACGGTAAAACTGATAACAACGTTCTCCGCAACAATGTATTCTCTTCACTTCAAAATGGGGTACTTATCAATGCCAATGTTGACCGAACAATTGTACAAGGGAATATTCTTAATGGGAACGGCGCTGGAATTGTACTGTTTACCAAGAATAAGAACAACATTCTTGACGCCAACACGGTAACAAACAATGGCGGAGGTGCCTTTAGTTGCTTTAGTAATGGCATTAAGATCGTTGACGCACCTCTTTCTACTGATGATTCAAAGGTTACAGTAACCAGGAATGTTGTGGTAGGGAATAGTCCTGGTAACATTGTAGTTCCTGATGGTACGACCTTGGCTGGAAACATCGTTACAGAGGACTAGGTTGGTTTACATAAGGCGTTGTTTCTGATTCTCTTACTTATAGAGACTTAGGCACTGGAAAGAGCAATGAGTGTTTAGGGTTTAGACCAAATTCGTATGTGGTATATTTTTGTTGTTAGATATTGTTTTAAGAGATGATTGGGAATGAAGAAGCAGCCATTTGTTTAGTTAATGATGTCTTCATTGTATGAACAGTTCAGCCAATGTGTGTATGTGGAGAGTGATAGTTATAAGATTGTATTAAAACCATACTTTGCTGTTGTTAAGACACCCCATTTGAGTTTCATGAGCCTTCCTAAAAGTAGAAATCTCCAATCCTACAATTCGCAATCACCCATTAAAACTCCATCCACACATTAAAACTTAAACTTCACACGAGGGTCTTTGTCAACATTCTCATATAACGAATATAACATATCAGCATCCCTAACAGGTGCATGTACCGTAACACTAATCCATTTACCCTTCGTCTTCTCGGTATACTTTACCATACTTATATCAACACCACAACTAGTAGCGACGGTATTCACAATATCAGGTGTGAACTTATCAGGCTCATCAGGATCTCGTCCCACAATCTTCATTTTGAAGATGTTTGGATAATCAATTAATGCCTCAAAGACACGTGACTTTTCACCGGTAGTTTCATCTGTATATATTGTATACCCTTCACTATCTGTTTCGGGATTTTGTATATCATTTAATGGCTTACCGATACCTACAAAGGATTTCGAATCCGATGGTGATTGAATAATTGATGGAGATGATGGTACGTGATTAGCTGTGGATGTTGTTTTTGAAAATCCACCACCGGTATTTAGTTTCGTTTGTTGTATAATTTGTTCAAACATATCGGTATCATCTCCAGAGAAAGTTACTGGTTGGGAAGTTGATAATGTGATTTCATTTTCTATTGTTGTATCGTCGTTATTATTGGATTCGTCTTTTGGCGGCGGTACCTCATTAAAGAATGAACCAGCTTTTGGTAGCTCTTCTTCTTTTTCATCTTCATTGTCATTTGTGGCCTGTAGCGATACTATCCGCGGTGTAAAATTTTGTGGTGATATTATTGATGTTTGTGTTTGTGAAGTTGTTGCAATGAACCCCTCTACTTGAGTGATGACGGCCGCAGCCAAAACTATCGATATGACAAGACTACTGATACTATGGAGGTATGATTTCATCATTATTTGTGTTATGGATTGATAATATGAGTAGTAAAAGGTACAGTTGTTTGTGGCCAAGAATTCGATGAGATAAAAATGAAGGATGCCATCCACCATCCAAGGGTATCCTTTTAATTATGAGAGTTAGTTCATTCGACAATGTTGTATCGTAAATAAATATTGGTGTTGTGAGGCCAATAGTAGAACAATAGAGGATGGCAGGACGATCATTCATATTAGATTTCTTCTTTGGTCCATGTATAAACAATTCAGCAGTCGATACGCGCAGTGGAGGATATCGTAATACATATGATGATCATCAACGTTCATCGACAGAGGCAATTCGATTGCATCAGTTGCAAAAACGACAGCAATACAATAATAGTACCAATGGTAGTAGTACCACCAGCAGTAGAAGTGTTGGTAACCGAAGTAGAAGTAGTAGAAATAGTAGTAGAGCATCTAATAGCAGTAAGAGGCTAATATCAATACCGGAAGATGATCGGAGTAAGGTATCATCTTCTAAAAGTGTTAATAGTAAACGAAATACTCTTAGTAGGAGTTCATCTACCTCAAATAGAAATGGTAGTACTAAACATATAAATGGTCAACGTAGTATCAAAACTTCAAGAAGTGTCAGTAGTCAACGAAACATCACATCAAACAATACTCATACGAACAACAGCAATGGTCACAAACCAAAATCTACTAGACAACAAAAACCAACAAGACCAAGTAGTAGTAGAAGATGCAGTATACGACGAGATGATGCTTCAGTAATGTCTATATCATTATTTGAAACATCGACACAATTTATAAATGATGATGATGTTAATGAACAGTATGCTATACAGTCTAGCTTAGTTGGTACGAATATCACTGCTACTAGTAGTAGAGATAGACAGTCAAGAAGTAGTAGTAGAAGTAATAGTCAAAAGAGACTTAGTGCACTTCCCGAGGAAACTGATACTTCAAAGCAGAGAAGAGCTACTACTTCAGAAAGATCACAATCATCAAACAAATCCGAATTAGAAAGCTATTTAGATAAAACACCACAAGATTTCATTGAAGGAGCCCCTCCTCTGAAAGAAGAAGATTATGATAATGTAACAACAATATCAGCGGCATCTAAAAATCCATACAAGGTATTAGGTATTTCTACAAATGCAACACCGAAAGAAATTTATAGTACATATAAACAAAAGTTAAAAGAAACGACAACTGTTGAGGAAGAGGAAGAAGAATATGATGGTAATGGTGAAGGAGGTGAAGGAAGAGAGTATAGTAATAATCAAGCATTTATAGATATTGGTAATGCATATCGTCGATTGAAGGCTGATATACAACGACAGGAGGCGGCAGCTGTGGCACGTCGACATATAGAAGAAGAGGAGCAGCAGCAGCACAAGCAAGGTAGAGGTGTTTTATCTAAATAGCTTTCTAATTCGG
>Ga0214479_100347_pt1 | contig 28679 bp, 18 predicted proteins | sample M1_20Mar14CPVII9_5_FD_165054 | JGI IMG/M metagenome (GOLD analysis project Ga0214479, IMG submission 165054) | Marine eukaryotic communities from Monterey Bay, California, United States - M1_20Mar14CPVII9sort6BwellE14 | ecosystem: Environmental > Aquatic > Marine > Unclassified | place: USA...
CTTCGTTGCTGAGGTGTGCCTTGTGACCAAACTTTGCATTCCCTTCTTCTGTTGGAACCGTTTCTTGGCAATAACAACTCGTGCAAGACATTGGATACGCTTGGCAGCTAGATCACGACGTGTCTTCCATCGACGTGCCACACTCTGAACGATGATGATATCAATGATATCGAACTGATATGACATTTGACCAAGGTAACGTCTCCAATTGGCTTGAATGGCAACGGCACTATAATCCATCTCTTCAATATCATCTCTTGTTTTGATACCACGCCACCATGCTTGAATGGCAATGATACTTGACAAACGATCAACGGCATCGTTGATTGATAGATGCATTCGTGCCACAGACTGTACAATGGTGATACTGTAGAGATCCTCAAACACGTGCATCGTGGCAAGATATCCTCGTACCACTCTCTGAATCTGGGTAGCACAGTAGTGATTATCTTCAAGAGAGTCACGAGCGAACCATCCACGGAAGGTAGATTGGATTTGAATGGCTGACCAGATTGCAATCTCAAGATCACGTTCGGCTAGCCATCGTCGTACAAACTGTGAAATAGTGGAAGAAGAAAGAGAAGAGATGTCATTTAGTAGGTTCGTCATAGGATAGAAACAATACAACATCAAGTCATTCATACACTTACCGCTTGAATTGTCAAAACGGCACACATTCTCCTAATAGCAGCTTGTCTTGCAAGGAACCTCCTTGCTTGTGTCTGGATAGGAATAGCCGCTGCCCATAATAGCCGTACACCAGCACGTTGAATTGGATCCTTGATTTGATCTAGCCGGCTTTCCATCTAAAAGAGTTATAAGAGAGATCATGTATGTGAGTAATCTGATAATAAGATATACAAGAAATGTATGTAATAGGTACAACGACGAATGAATTCTACTTACCGAATAGTATGATGGATTATCAACCACTGATGGACTTGCTCTATTCTTCCTCGTTGGACTAAGATACTTGTTGGTTGGTGAACCACGTAATGGTGATGATGCCTTATTAAGAGTGGCATTATCAGTTCGAATAGGAGACATACGTCCACCTCTACGACGATTGGCCAAGGCTGAGGTTGTTGCAGGATTGATAACTTGCTGTTGCTTGACTGGCGATGCACTATTTGTTCTTACGGGCGTCGAATCTGCTGCGGCCTGCATAGCCCTCTTCTTCTTGAGAGAGTTACTAGTACTAGTACTGCCAATGGATCGAGCGGATGACATTGATGTATTCTTGTCAGTAGTCTCATCATCATCCATTGAATGTATCGTCCCAAGGCTTGTATTGGCCGCATTGGCTTGCTGTCTACGAGTCTTCCCCTTGGAGTACTTTGATAGGATTCGACTCTTAGCCATAGCTGGTGTGGTCGTTGGGGTACCTCGGCCTTGATTATCATCGTCACGTACATCCGCTTGACTAGATGGAGAAGGTAATCTCACACCGCCACGACTTTTCTTGGCATACTTGAGACTATCCTTACCCCCATCGACAGGTGTTGATGCTGATGAATCGTCCTCGGGAGCATCGACTGGCTTTGTCTTAGTATTAGCAGTTGCTTGACTCTTCACTGCAGCACTTGCATAGGTTGGGTTTGTAATCTCACTCGTTTCGGTAGCTTCGTCGTAATCAAAAGACTGTTGATCTGAATTCTTGGGCGTATAGTCGACGGCACTTGGCTCACCCCACGAACCAGCTGGGAAGAACGCATCATCATTAGCATTATTAGTAGTAGGAAAACCAAAGGCATCTTCTCCTGTCGAGGTGCCAAATAGTGACGAAGCTCCAAATGGATCATCCTTAAAGAAGTCAGAGTCTGCCCAACCACTATCATCTCCACCACCGACGGGTGATTTGGGGGTGGCAAATGGATCAGCAGATCCAGCTTGTGAAGCAGCTTTCCCTGGCGATGCATCCATGAGAGGAGGTGGCATTGACATGGCTTCTTGCTCACCCTTCTGAACTTCTTCTACTGGTGATGATACCACGCCAGGACTCTTGGCACTCATTTGACTTCCACTCATTACACTTGGACTTTCTTCCTCGGCAGCCTCGTCAAACATGTCATCGTCGAGAGAAATACCCCTCGACTTGGACTTCTTCGAACTTGCCTTACGAATCATCTTGGCAACACCAAAGATACCCTTCTTCTTCTTGGAAGATGAGGAGGTTGTATCCACACTTGCCACACTCTGTCCGCTACTGGCTGCCTTCTTTCTACCAAATCGTAATGCACTTCGTGTACTACGATTACCAAAGCTCACGTCACTCCTTCCAGCGGCAGAAGATGCGGCAACACTTGATGCTGTAGTGACATGACTCACGGCTACACTGTCTTCGTTACTTTGAACTGACGACATACCTGGTGATAATTGAGTCGATGCAGGTGGGGGCTTTGCGGGTGTAGACGCCGCCATCGATTTGGGAGCCACGACAGGACTGCCAACACCCGATGATGGAGATAGTGGTAGCTTAATCCTTGATGGGGTATCACGATCACTACTTGCAATTCCAGCCTGACGCTGAGCTGCACGTTGCATACGACGTTTAGCCGGACTTGAGGAACCTCCACTGTCCGTACTACTAGTGGGCGATAATGATGTATTTGCTACCAATCTTGAGGCAGCTGCCACCTCGGCACCACCACTATCAAATGTAAATTCCTCTCTACCAGATGATGGAGGGCTACGGCCACTACTAAACTTTGAACTTCGTTTGGCTGGACTACTCCCTCCCATACGTTCAGTAACAGCACTAGATGTGGTAATATCAGTACGTGTCGTCGAGCCAGCTTCTGATGGTGGTTTATTCATCCGTGATAATGAGCCTCCTGGCATTAATCCAATTGTATCTCTACCCTCTGATGCGGCGGCATCAATCGTTGCCAAGTTGGCTGCATTGATAGTTGGACTACTACTCTGCTGCTTAGAGGATGGACTAACCACCTCAATAGTACCCAATTGTTCATCATCAACATTATCAGCCACCATAATGTCTGAATGGTACATTTCAAGAGCAGCCTGACGACGTTTATCAGCGGCAGATGCACCACCACTAACACCCGATGGCGCAGCCGATGACGAGGCGGCAGTTACCACCGACTTATCAGGATAACCCTCACTAAATGTCTGTTCAATACCCATTTCTAATGATGCCGAATCACTTGATCGATTTAGTTGCATTACTGGCATAGACATATCATTCTCCTCCTTAATGGGATCCTCGACTAATTCTTCACTTAGTAACATGGCCTGTGCAACCTTACGTCGTCGTTCGGCAATTTCGGCAGACTTGGGTGTCATGGCAGTTGTTGATGTCATGTTACTACGTGATGTTGATGTAGCCGCTGCCGTAGAAATAGCACCACTATATCCTCCTTGAGCTGCTTGTGGTGCTGCTCGGGCGTCACTAGCCATATCGTCACCTTCTTCCGTACGGATAGACATTTCACTTTCATCACCTCGTGATCTTGTCCGTGGCACACCATAGTTATCAAGTTCAATACCCTCTTGTGACTTGGTAGACGCATTAATCGACCGTTGCAACTTGTGTGGACTTGATAATGCAGCTTCTGTACTTGCCCGTTTACCACCGCCATAATCTCCACTTGTTGGAGAACTTCCCTGTCCTTGATCCCATACACTTGATAATGGACGTTTCTTAACAGTCAAACGTACCTCCTCAGTAGCACGTGCTACCAATTCAGCAGCATGTCTTGGATCATTCACTTCAATACCATTCACTGCTATTATTTGTGCACCCTCCAACTTTCCATCTTTACTTCCTGATAGTGAATGACGACTAAAGATACTTTCGGGTAATATTTTCGATATAACTGCCACTTCGGGATGATTACTTGATAATCGTGTAAAGACTATACCAACTTTTGTTCCGGGACGTTTAAATGCTGTTAATGTTGATATATCATTTCCACCTTGGACGTTACTAATCTTGGCAGTATCACTACGTTGATATCCTCTACCATGACGTACATCTTGTGATTCATAAGGAGGTGAGCGTAAGTTATTATTACTCTCTGTTGGACTACCATGATAGGAACTACCACGATCGAATGAACCACTCATACTTGCACCATAACTATATGCCTGTCTTGTATCTGTTAAATGTCTTGGTGATAACAAGTTACCACTGGCATTTAATCCAATTGAACCCTCGATTGTACTATTGGTTGGTTTTACAACTTCTCTACTGTCGATACTGTTTTGATTGTCAATAGAATGACTAGCACCAACAACATAGGGTTGTTGTGACGACTTCTTTTGTCCACCGAATGATGTATCCACTGGTGTTAAATTCAAATTATTTGCCATTCGTCGTCGTTCTAATAATGATGGACTTGGCGTACCCTGATGAGTACCTCGAGGACCGCCTACACGATTGGGTGATATGATACGCTGATTATGTGAAGATGTTGGTTCATTACCGGTTGACAAGGTGGGTGGAGCGTTGCGTTTATACTTTGGTGATTCAGTACCAAAGTTGTTCGTAGCCTGACCTGTATGTCGAGGTGGAGTGGCAGGCGGACGTAAGTAGTTACTAGGTGATGCTGCCATTTGAGTTTGAGATCGGGGTGGTGATAATGCCCTATTACTACTATCAACATGACCAGATTCTGTACGTCCACCCAAGCTACCTGGTCCTACTCTTCCTGAACCCTGCCTTGAGTTATCAGGATGGATTTGTGCAGCATGACGACTGTCCAATCCCAATCCCAATCCTGAATTTTGCATAGATTGTTGTGCGGCGGCAATCTTGGATCCAACCTTTGGTCCGGTGCTCTTCTGTTGTGTGTTTTTTTGGGGAGAGAGGGAAGAAGGGAGAAAAAGGAGGTGGTGAGATTTTGATATATGAAGAAGAGTGCACATGATATGCACAAAATTAAAGACAAAAGGCAGGGGCATATAATACACCCGTAAAAAACAAACACCATTGTCAAACTCCGATGCCATATAGCGCTGCTAGAGTACCGCATATTCTACAACTTTCTAGTAGAGAGTTGCTACACACAATGTCAAATAATACAATCCCCAACATCTCTCTACCCGACTCTCTTTAACAGAGAGTTTGTCCCAAAACTAAGCCGCCGAAACATTACCCCCCTGAACTCCACACATCCAACATCTATATTAAACCCCTCAAACTCTACAGAAAACTCCTAGCCTTCCTGTCTAATAGCTAACAAGTCTCGCATTCTACTCTCTATAGAGGTGCCATTTGCCATTGACGTTTAAACCTATAAAACTAAAGCTACACCCTAGACAACTCCATCTAAATAAACCAACAATCCACTACACAATAATAGACAACGTACCTTTGGACTATTATTAACCTTACTACTACCCCATAATTTCATAGTCATACTCTTCACACTACCAGATTGTACTTCATTCTTAGGTGACCATATACTACCCCCCTTCTTAGCTGGTGAAGATTCTTCAATAGGCTGTTGTGCTGCAGAGGGAGGGGAATTGTTTTGAGGAATATTAGACGATTCATTATTAGCAACAGCTACTTGATCATTATTAATGGATGTATCTTCACCTGTATATTTAATTACTGGCCTATTATTATTGTTGTTATTGTTGTTGCTAACATTATTACTTGTAGTAATGTTAAAGGTGCGTTGAGATCTAGAATTTGAACTAACACGCTTCGGTGGAGGGCCCGGCGGTGGTGGTGGAGGAGGCGCTGTTGCTAGTAGCTTGTTGCGTGTTGATATATTATTTGTAGTATTATTAGAGTTGTTGTTAGTACTAGAGTTGTTGGAATTGTTATTATTGTTAGTGTTGTTTGCGTAGTTGTTGTTAGTGTTGTTTGAACTGTTGAAGGAATTGTTAGTACGATTATTTATAGATCGATTTTGTAAATTACTTGGACTTATTATTTGTTGCTGCTGTCCTCTATTATTATTTATACCAGCACTGCTATCAGTAGATGGTTTAATTACAGGTTGTGTTGTTGAGAATTCATTGTTATTTTCTGAGGTGTTACTTTTTGGTGAGATTGCGTCGAGATATCGTGACCGTGCTGACATCTTTTATTAGTATATTGTGTAGTATATTATAGTGATATTAACGGCCTATATCATTGTGCTATTATTCTATACACCCGTCGTAACAATAAAGTCTCTACTAAATAGCTCAACGCCATTGTTTTTGAAAGTTGAAAATTTAGTTTGTGAAGGATACCGGAGGATACCAGTATGACAAAAAAATGAAAAATTTGATGAAGAGATCAAATGTGATGAACGATTATGTAAAGCGGCGGCGGAGTAAGGAGGAGGCAGATGGCATCAAACAATAGCATAGGATATATATTATAATAGTTACATAGTTCGAACTTTCAGTGACCGGCGGGGTGCGTTGATATCTATCTATTGCAGAGTAAACACTATCATTTTATTATCTAATAGCATTGCCGATTGTCCCGCCCCGAATCGACTCAAAATCATATCGGTTCATAATAGAAGTAACCAAGGGTATAATAGCAGACGTTCTTATCGACTGGAGCTGGTTTCATTCTTCCAGAGTTATCATAATTATCAAAAAGATCGGTACTTGTTGAGAGAAGAGTTAACGAAATAGATAGAAGTTATTCTATATAATAAACGATAGCAAAGATGGATGAGGAGACTGTGCATGCAGAATTAGTGAGTGCGTTGCGTGGGTTTCAAGCCAATGAGATCAGGGATAACGACCCCAGTGAAATATGGCTAAATTTATTAGGGTTAGATCCACAAGTTGCTCAACTATCGGATCTAGCTCTGAGGTTACTCGGTCGATACATTGCAAACAATACACATTTACAAAGTCTAATGTTTTCCAGCGATCTCACAGATGTAAAAGTTGTTCAGCTATTTCAAGAGCTTACAAAGAGCGATTCAATCACTTACCTGAATCTAGGTAGCTTCAACCACAACCATGGTCTTCACAGCCACAATAATACACTTGGTTTGAATGGCGTCCGAAGTATGACAACCTTCCTACAAAATTCTCCACGTCTAATCGGACTCAACTTATCTGCCAATACTAGTATGAACACCGCGGTGTTTGACGTCTTAGTAAATGTATTGAATGGGAGAGCAATCAAAGAGCTTCATCTTAATAAGTGTAGTATTACAGACATCTCTTCTTTGGGCAATGTTACACTCCCTCATTTGCAAAAACTCGATTTGGCGAGAATAGTATACAAAACATTGGAAACACATCTACATTGGAGAATTACACAAATCTAATTACTTTGAAATTGAACAAAAACCGAATTGACAGCTGTCGAGCAATAGCTCATCTTCTACAGACAAAAGGCACAAATCTAGAATTCTTAGATCTAGAACAAAATGGAATTGGCGGCGAGGGTATAGAGGTTACTTACAACATCACTCAAACACAATAAGAAATTGAAACATCTAGCCCTAAAGGGGAATAATATACAGGCAAAGGGGTATCGAGCAATTGTGAAGTTATTATTGGATATATCATCTATTGAGAATACATATTATAACTCCAACCATACGATAACAACTCTCGATATCAACCCTCCCAAGAAGTCTGATGAGCGAATAATCAAAACGATGAATATATTGAAGAAATATGTTCATACCTTTACCACATTAAACAAACAGCGTCGCCCTCGTAGAGCCAAAATTGTCTATGCTCAATTAATGAGTCAACACAGGAAGAATCTATGTAAAATACAGGGCATTGAATACTCGCATGAAAGTATATTCTCCGAGATAGATGCTCTTGTTCTACCAGAGGTACTTGCATTTGTAACACGGAGCCAAAAGCAGACTGAACTGTTTCGTATGTTAGTTACAGTAGCACCTGATCTATCATCTATAGTTAATAGACCAGCTTACATTAAGGAGAGGATAGTAGAAATTGAAGCAAAAGTAGCCGCACTTAATGCCGAAAAGTTGGAAATGAAAAGAGAGTTGGAAGCACTTCAATCGGGAGAAAAGACAAACGACAAGGAAGAAAAAGAGGATGAAAAGTTGAGCGGAAAGAAGAGGAATAGAAGTTGAGTTGATTACATGTAGGGGGTCTTATGTTTTCATTTAGCAGTACATTGAGAAGTAATTCTAAAGATTAAAGCAGTATTGTGCACAATATATCCATTCTAGCTTCTCTGCCGCTTCTTCTTACCACTACCTACTACTCCTTGCCATAGGATACTATTCGACAAAAAAGTATAGCTTGTGCACAAAACCTCCTATCTTATCTCCTTTGCCGCTTCTTACTACTCCCCACCATCCCATTGCCTTCTTCCCCAACTACTGACTGTTTCATGTCTCCTGAATCAATCAGTGTCAATCGTCTACTCAAGTCAGCCTTCTTATCATTAAGACGAGACGTTTCAGTCAGCATCTCAGTCTTTAGAGCAGCTATTTTCCTTTCGTACTCATCTTTTAGCTCAGCACACCGAAACTCGACTTTTGCCATTTCACTGTCAATCAGAGCTTTCCTATCAATGTAAGATAGAAGATCTGGCGCCGTGTGGATAAGTGTAGCATACAATTCACTTCGGCCATGATTCTCCCCAATCAACTCTAGAATAGTTGGTAGAAGAGCAGGCTCAATATCTGCAAAGAGATTTCCAATGGATGAGTACTCTACTCCCTGTAAACGGCACATCTCCTTTCTCTTCTGGCTGTCTAATTGATACTTGATAACTTTGGCCCTACCAGCAGCATGTTGAGAGGATGGGTTATTTTTGTTAATCTTAATTGCTGAATTGATAAGTCCAATCGTCCCAACTGTCGAATGAGAGTAATATAAGTTCAATGCAGTTAATGTATGGTTGGAAGTGTAAGTGCTCTCAATCGATGATATATCATTTAAGAGACATAAAAACGCCCGATGCCCCCTCTCTGTGATGTTGCTCCCCCTTAAACTAAGTGTTTCCAGCTTGGTATTTTGTTTAAGTGATGCGGCGAGTATTTCTGCACCCTCATCACCAATTTCTGTATTGTCAATATCCAAGGTAGTCAATCTTGTATCATCTTTTTGTATTTGGTTGGATAATGATATAATTCCCTCTCTACCAAGTTTGTTGCTGTCTGTCAGACTGAGGGATTCAAGATTTGGCAGATTGTATGTATCTAATGCAGAAATATCTTTTATGTTGCAACTGTATAAGTATAGTTCTTGCAAAGATCTGCCCTCCAGTGCACTTATCAAAACCCCAAAGCATTCTGAGTTGATATTACTATTGCCAGCCAAGTAAAGTATAGAAAGATTTGGAGAGTTCTGAAGGAAAGGAATCATACACCGCACTCCTTCTATACCAAACTCGTTATTGTCTAAATCCAATTGTCTCAATGAAATACTGCATGTCATCTCATAAAATAATGATGCCATCTTTTCGTTGGTGAGATGACAATCTTCTAAAACTAACTTCGTCAGATGGGCATTATTTGCAATGTATCGACCGAGTAATTTCCATGCTAAAACTGACATATGCTCGCCATATCGGGTAAAATAACAAGATGTACACTCGTAGGCATTGTCCTTGATTTGATATATCTGTGCCCTAATTTCTCCACCAAGGCCGCTATGCTCTCCGAAAGCTTGATTGAATTGTTCATCTTCTTCCATATTATTGTTGTCGTTTGCCATTTTTGATTAGTGTGCGGATGATATCACTAACAAAACAGTCCAATTCTACAATGATAATAACGCCAATACTAGTTATTCTTTTCTCAACGGTATTAGACTACTTCAATGCCTCGGTATGATAGATTGCAACTTGATAGAGAATATAGAAAGTGCACAAGATATGTATACTTTTTTTGACAATAGATATTGATGATATTTTAATCAGGGTTTTGTGTCGGGGATAAAATGTGTTAAACACCTATATTAGATCTATTGTCAGCTGTTCACCCGCTTTTGATGCTGCTTGGTTTATGGGGGGTGCAATATTTATTACACTCAAGATACCGTTTGATCGCTAGAATAAAATCCCCACACACTACTCTCCTCAGCTCGCTATCTCATATCCCCCCTCTCATCCTCTATCTGTTTGGCCATCACACAACAATATCTAACCATATTAGACAGCTCTCTAAACACTGTATTTCATCATCCGTTATTGACAACCACCGCCGGTAACACCTAGCGTTTCAATAGAAAAAGTGCGCACATCATATGCACAAAATTTTCTACATACATAGTACCTCCTACCTTTTACTATTAATACACAAACTATACCTTTATTGATACCTACATTCACATACATAAATAAACAAAACATCATGTCAACATGTGCAAATTGCGGTAAGGGTGAAGAGGACGATGCCAATACTAAACTCAAGGCATGCACGGCATGTAATCTAGTCAAGTATTGCAATAGAGAATGTCAAATTGCTCATCGCCCAAAACATAAGAAGGAATGTAAAAAGCGTGCTGCCGAGATATACGATGAGAAGTTATTTAAGCAACCTCCACCGTTAGATGATTGTCAAATATGCTTTATACGGTTACCATCTTTGGAGTCGGCACAGACATATCAAGCATGCTGTGGAAAGATGTTTTGTAGCGGTTGTCTATGTTCTGTGAAGGCAATGGATGGCGTCGATAAATGTCCCTTCTGTAGAATTCCAATGCCTGTCAAAATGGAGGGGATAATTGAAAGGTATAGAAAACGTATGGGATTAGACGACGGAGATGCAATATACAATCTAGGGTATTTCTATGCCGAAGGGCGTCACGGATTGACGCAAGATTATACCAAGGCATTAGAATACTATCATCGAGCAGGGGAACTTGGTAGCTCTGAAGCAGTTACGAATATAGCGGTTGCATATTATTATGGTAGAGGTGTAGAGAGGGATGTAAAGAAGGCTAGAAAGTATTGGGAGAAAGCAGCCATCATGGGGAATGTCAATGCTAGGTATAGTATAGGTTATGAAGAGGAGGAGGCACGTAATATAAGTAGAGCCAAGAAGCACTATATGATTGCAGTTAGAGATGGGTGTGGAAGGTCTTTAAAGGCAATATTAGAACTCTATTCAAAGGAGTATGCTAAAAAAGAGGAATACGAGAATGCATTACGAGCTTATCAAGAATATGTTGCCGAGATTAAGACTATCCAGAGGGATGATGCCGCTGAACTTATGGATAAGAAATACTACTAAAAGTAGCTAAGAAGGGTAGTAATTAAAATGCAAATGATTCTAATTTAGTGTTGTATCTTCCTCTTCTTATCACCTACTTTCATACTATTTCCTTCTCCGCCTGAAGGCAACTGCTGCTTATTATCACCAATATCAATCATTTCCCGTCTTCTACTCAATTGATCATTCTCGGCAGTAAGGATAGACAACTGTTGAGTAAGGGCAGTGATCTGTGCTGTATTCGTTGCCATCTTATCATCAAGCAGAGCTTTTCTGTCGATGTATGATAAGAGATCAGGTGCCGTGGGGATTAGAGCAGTATACAACTCACTTTGTCCGTGTCTACTCCCGATCAAAGCAAGGATGTTTGGCAGAAGGATGGGCTCAATGTCTGCAAAGAGATTGCCAATGGGAGAGTACTGAACACCCTGTATATGACACAGCTCTTTTCTCTTCTGGCTGTCTAGTTGATACTTGATGACTTTGGTCCTACTCGCATTAGCTCGATTATTGTCATCCTTGCATGCACTATCAATCAAGGACTTTAGTCGTCTAGTGCTTATATTACCACCGATATTACATGATAATAGAGTGTGGTTTGAGTTGTATGTTCTCTCAATTGATGTAATATCAATCAATACTTTCGAAAATGCGGCATATGTCTCATTTGAGAGGTTGTTTTCGGATAAATCAAGATATTGCAACTTTGTGTTGTATTTGAGTGAAGTGGAAAGTATCGCTGCACCCTCATCGTCAATTCCTGTATCAACTAGCTTCAGATGTATCAAATTCGATCCCTCTTTCTGCAGTAATTTGGATATTGTTATACATCCCTCCCTACCAATTTTATTGCCATTTAGATCGAGGTTTGCAAAATTTGGTAGATTGTATCTATTTAACGCCGAGATGTCTTGGATATTATTATGTTGCAAGTAAAGTATTGTAATCGACTTTCCATTCAATGCACTAACCAATACCTCAAAACACTCCGAGTTGAAATTACTATTACCACTCAAGTAAAGTCTAGAAAGATCTGGAGAATTCTGAAGAAGTGGTAACATACTTCGTAACCCTTCTACACCAAACTCATTGCCATCGATATCTAACCTTTCCAATGACAAACTAGCAACTAATTCCTTAAATAGAAACATCATCTTTTCGTCCGTGAGATGAAGTTCGTCTAAGTCAATTTTTTTCAAGTGTATGTTATTTGCAATATATCGACCGACTAATTGCCATGCTAAATCTGACACATAATCCACATCGTTGGGGGAAAAATAAAAATTATTATAATCAGTCCTATTCTTAAAATCACGTATCATTCCCCTTGTATCTTCGTCAAGACCGGTATGTTCTCCAAAAGCTTGATTGAATTGTTCATCTTCGTCCATATTGTTTATATAATTTTGTTTTCGTATATGTGTGGAGGTTTATATATCACTAACAATGCAATCCTCTTATACCGGCGGTGCTAAATATCTTTTTAGATATCAGACTACCCTAATGCATCGGATAGACAAGTGCAGACAAGTCAACAAGCCTCAACAAGTGAGATAGGAAGAAGAAGGTGTACAAGATTATGTGTAGTACTTTTTTGCAATTACAATAGTATCTTTTCTGAAGGTTTATGTCGGGGACGATGACGATATGAAAGTAAAGACAATCGTGTACTTAAGATTATATCAGAGCCAGTTCTCTGCCTATGATGCTTGCTGCTGCCGTTCTCTAGGTCCTAGGAGATGGTAAAGTGGTAGCCGTGCTTCGGCATGCTATGCTCACTCATTACCACCTTAGCCGTTCGATCGCGCTTTACTCATTTTATGAGAGTGGAGTGCTTGTGAGCCGTAGAGGCGAAGGCCCCCTCTCAAGTCTATTGTTGTACTTTGTTCCATACTACACCCTAACAGTATTGTGTTATTAAGACTTTAATACTTAGTTCAATATAGGTATACCTGACAAAACATGTCAGTCTTCATCTAGCCCCCAATCATTCCCCCAAAACTCAACAACCATTTACTCCCACTCGATAGTGGCAGGAGGCTTGGAACTAATATCATAACAAACCCTATTAATACCCCGTACTTCATTGATGATTCGACTTGACATGTTACCCATGACCTCATACGGTAAGTGATAAAAGTCAGCAGTCATATAATCCGTCGTTTCAACACATCGGACACATGCAACTTGTTCATACGTTCGTCCATCACCCATGACACCCACAGACTTGACAGGGAGTAACACAACAAATGCTTGACCAATCATTCGGTATTGTTTAGCCTTGTGTAACTCCTCAATCATAATAGCATCAGCCTCTTGTAATATAGCCACACGTTCCGGCGTTACCTCACCCAGGATACGAATGGCAAGTCCAGGACCGGGAAACGGATGACGCCATACACTTGCCTCATCAATACCCAAGGCAATACCCAATTCACGCACCTCATCCTTGAATAATTCACGTAATGGTTCAATCAACTTCAATTTCATCGAGGCGGGCAGTCCACCGACATTATGATGTGTTTTAATAGTAGCCGAAGGTCCCTTGTACGAAATACTTTCAATTACATCGGGATATAACGTACCCTGTAATAGAAAGTCACATGGTGCCTCAGCTTGAATCTTATTAGCCTCTTCTTGGAAGATATCAATAAATGTTCCAACAGAAGAAGGGAATGCAAAGTTTGGTCACAAGGCACACCTCAGCAACGAAGATAGCCGCAAGATGGAGAGCACATGCCGCACAGATGCAGTTGCTGCATGAATTGTCTGCGATGAAGATCCAGTCATGCTGGAGATCGTACATTGCCCAAGTACAATTGTTGATTTCTATTGTTAATGTTATTCTTATTCAGGTGAGTCAGATATTGATTGGAGATTGCATGTGCTACTCGAATCTTGTGTTTACTAACTCTATATCTTATCCTCCCTCTCTCTTTTCGTACCACAACCAAACAGAGTCTCTGGCGTCGTCGAGCGGCCATGAAGCTGTACAAGCCTCTCTTGAAGAGAATCAAGCTTGCCAAGGACCGAAAGAAGACAAATGCTGCTACCACCATCCAAAGTGCCTGGCGTGGATTCGTAGTGTACTCCGAGTACCTCATCAAACGTTATGAAAACAAGGCTGCCGTGACCATCCAAGCACATTGGCGTGGGTATTGGCAATTGACAAGCTACTCACTAGTCTACTGTGAGATAGTCAAGATTCAAGCACTCGTTCGTGGTCATCAGGAAAGGTCATGGCAGGACTTCCAAAAGGAATGTGCTACAATCATTCAAGCTGCAGGTAGACGTTTCTTGGCTAGGAAGGAGATTCATAATGAGTGTATGGTATCTATCTTGATTGCCGCCGCAGCCAACTCTCTTCGAGTGAGGAATGCCGCAGGTAAGATACAACACTGGTGGATGGCCGAGATGTGGCAGAGGAGGGAGAAACGTGCTGCCTTGGTCATCGAACGATTCTTCATCTATGTTAAGAAGGAGGTAGAGAAGGAAATTAAGGCATTGAAAAAGAAGAAGAAGGCGAAGCGCCGCCAGCGTAAGATGAAACAGTCGGATGACTACATCTTAGAGCGTGCTTGGTTAGGCGTTGCGGCAGAGGATACCGCTGCAGCTCCCATGATGCCTGCCGTTCCTCAACAACAACAACAACAACAAGCAATGCCTAGTCAGATGAAGGCATACAATAATAAGCAAGATCGTTATAGCAGTAGAGGAGTAATTCAAACTGTTGATGAAGATCAGCAGAGTGAGGTCTCGGGCCTGACAGATCTTGACTTTGGCCGCTCTGGTGGTCGTAAGATGAAGAGTCAGAGAGAGTTTGAGGAAGACGGGTCATTAGAGGCGGCATTCAGAGAGTCAGAAGCCCAACTGAGCCGACAGAAAGGTAGCTCTAGCGGGAAGAAGTCAAAGTCACAAAGCAAGGCTTATTCAAGGAGATATGACCGCTAAAGAAGAAAAGGTTATGATATTAGCTATGTATAGAGAAGAGTATCTATTTGTGTACTTTGTTAAGAGAGGGAGTGCTTAATATACTCCGCTAAGAAGTTAAGTGTTTAGAATTGTAATAACGAATAAAGAATGATGAGTTATAGTTTTATCTACCGAGTCTTTATATTTATACCGATACTCTCTCGGTTAATCTATGTCTTTGTCTCTTCTTACTACGAGTAGAAGAAAAAGTGCACATCATATGCACAAAATTTATATCTTAGCTCCTTTGCCGCTTCTTCTTACCATTGTCCACGACTCCGTTGCCCTTGCCTTCTCCAACTGCCGACCGTTTCATCCCTCCTGAATCAATCAATGCTAGCCGACTGCTTAGGTCAGCCTTCTTATCATTAAGATTTGCCATTTTACGTTTATGATTAGCAATGAATGCTGCATACTCATCTTTAAGAGCAACACCCCTAGCCTCAACACTTTCCATTTCCTTATTGATGAGAGCTTTACGATCGATGTAAGATAGTAAATCTGGTGCCGCAGGGATAAGAGCAGTGTATAGCTCACTTTGGCCATGCCTCTCCCCAATCAAGGCTAGAATCTTAGGCAGAAGAGCGGGCTCAATGTCTGCAAAGATGTTATCAGGAGAATACTCAATACCTTGCAAACCGCATAATTTCTTCCTGTTTTGACGTTTTAATTGATACGTGATAACTTTCGACCTCCCAGGATTGGTACGAGTTATATTCACTGAACATGCTTTAGCTATCTTGGCATGTATTTTATGCTCATCTTCATTCTCATCGTAATTATCAATCAATTTACATTCTGTCAAAGTATGGTTGGAGTCATACGTATTATCAATGGATGATATATCGACTAATAGTTTCAAGAATGTTTTATAACCTTCCTCGGTAATTTTCTTATTGTCGCTCAAATAAAGTGTTTCCAACTTGGTATTGTGCTTGAGTGAGTTTGCAATAATCTTTGCCTCTTGATCCCCCAAACCCGTGTCTCTTAGGTAAAGAGTTTTCAAATTTGACCCTTCTTGTTGCAGTAGATTTGATATTGTTATAATTCCCTCTCTGCCAATATGGTTTTCATTCAGATTGAGGGATTCAAGATTTGGTAAATTGTATCTATCTAGTGCCGAAATATTTGTAATATTGCAATTGTAGAAGTATAGTTTCCTCATAAATGTTCCATTTAATGCACTAACCAGTACCTCAAAGCACTCTGAATTGAAGTTATTATTGCTGCTCAAAAGTGTTGATAAATTGGAGTTCTGAAGGAAGGGAATCATGCTCCACACTCCATTTATTCCAAAACTGTTATCATTAATATGGAATGTTTTCAATGAACTACTCTTTACTAATTCAGTAAATAACAATGCCATCTTTTCATCAGTGAGATTGCAACCATCTAAATCTAACTCATATAAATGATTATTATTTGCAATATATCGTCCGAGCAGCCTCCATGCCTGATTTGTAAATCGCTCCGCATCAAAGCCATCCAATAGCAATTTAGTGTCATCATAATTATAATTACTTAGATTGTTTTTGATTCGACGAATACTTCTTAAACAATGAATAGATATACCACTGTAATCTCCAAAAGCTTGACGATACAGTTCATCATCTGCTTCCGAATCAGTATAGTTTGCCATTTTGTTAGGGCACCACGACAACAATCTTTGCACATTAAGATGTGATACTTTTTTTGCAATAGATACTTTTTAGCTATTTCGGTAAAAGGTTTTATGTCGAGGGTAGTTGTATGAAATGTTGGTTGAGAATGAAGACTAAGAGTAATAGGATATCTATATGATCAGATGTCTTCCATTTAATATTCACGATGCCATACCCAAGATACCGTTTGATCGCTAGAATAAAATCTCCACTCACACATATCATCAGATGGCAGTCTACTTGCAATCTACTACTCGACGGCATAGAGAGTGTTGTGTCTAATAATAATAAAGTATTATATAAAGAGTCGTAGAATAGTAGTGGCATATAATTATACTATAGAATATTGAAATATAAAAAAGGGCTCGTATCATTGCACATAATTTTACAACACTCATACAACCTTACACACAGTACATAACATACACACAAGAAAACATTTGGTACCTACGCTTGTGGTATATTGAAGTGTATTGGCAACTATATAGTAGTATCATTCATTTTGGTAATGAGTTTTAGCTCGTGGATATAGAGGTAGTAGAGATTATAGCAGGATACATTGCACACATCATATGCACAAATTTTCTATTTGCAATACATACATGCCAATACAAACACCACAATGAGTAGCCAAAACAATAGTGACAACGCTGATGCCGAGGAACAGCATGAGCTAGCATTTGGGGGGCATACCGGCATCTCTTCATCCTTTATGAATCGCATAAATGAAATCAGAAACAACAATCCAAATGTTAAGTTATTTCAAATGACATGTGCTGATGTTGCTAGTTTGGGCGAGTTGGCATGGGAGCTACTTGGTCAATACATTGCAAATAATACTCACTTGAATGCTATAAAGTTAGGAACATGTGGTATCAACAATAATCACATGAGATTGTTATTTCAAGGGTTGATACGAAGTGATTCTATTGTGGAAATAGATATGAGTAATTTTAACCCAACCATTCATGACGCCCATTTCAATCAAGTGGGTTTGGTTGGTATACAGTGCATGATACCATTCTTAAAGACCTCTCCACAACTTATCAATCTAAACTTATATGGTAATAGATGCTTAAACAATGAGGGATTTCAATTATTGATAAACACATTGGACGGTGGACCAATCGAAGAGTTCAATCTTGGTTTATGTAGTATTACAGATATTTCTGCTTTAGGGAGTGTTTCACTGCCTCGTTTAAGAATGGTTACATTAAATGATAACAAAATTGGGGGAGAGGGGATTATAATGTTATCCAATATACTACAAAAGGAAACGTCTACGCTAACAAGACTTCATTTAGGTAATGTAGGGATTGGCGATGAGGACATAAAGATCCTTGCCGATTCACTCAAATACAACACCAAATTGAGTTTTCTTGATTTGACCGGAAACGAAATCACAGAAATTGGATATCGTACAATATTGAATCTCCTGAATGACATATCATCTATCGAGAATACATACAAAAGTAACCATACTTTAACAGATCTTTTCTTAAACTACAGGGCTTACATTATTAACAATGAAACTCCTATAATGAAAAAGATTAAGAGGCATATTGATTCTGCAATAACGATGAATAGACAATATAGCGATGGCGATAATGCCCACACTGGAAGAGTTAAGGTTATTCATACTCAGTTGAACAGTGCCAATAAAATGGAACTTGCTGCAGTTCAAGGCATTGAGTACTCGTATGACAGCATGTTCTCTGGGGTTGATGCTCTTGTCAGACTCTTGTTTTACCGGAGCTACTTTCCTTAGTTGAGAGAAATTGCACTCACAGTGAACTGTTTCATATGTTAGTTGCAGTCGTACCCGATCTATCATCTCTTGTCAATAAGCCAGTTGCAATGAAAGAATTGATGGAGATGGAAATGGAAGAACAGGTTATCCTCGATGAATCAGATAAGTCAATACCTTGGTTATATCTACTTTCTGGTTTAGTTTCAGTTTGCAGTACGGTGACGGTATTACTGTGGAAAGGGAAAGGGAGGAGATAGATCAGCTAACCTAACTGTATTGATTGGTTTTACTACTTTAATAAGCTACACTATTATTATATGTACTGTTTAAACTACTAACTTTCAAATATCTACTCCACTTACCCGTTGCTCCAGAATAAACACTTGCAAATGCTTACATGTGGAATAACTTGCTGCAGCATGCTTTATCACTGTTATCTCTTTTCTTCTGTCTCTCATATATTCAATTTAATACACACGCCGACATCACACAAAGGATATTTAGGAGTGTCTAATACTGTTTTTAATCCGTCGATATAGGTAGAGCGGCGTGAGTAAGAGTTGTTGATCACATCATATGCACAAAATAATTTGCAAATAGCATCGACCTTCTCCATTCATATCATATTGGCCCTCCTACACACATTCATTGTAATAGCATATACATAGTGGATTGCTACTTACATTCTAATATATCATTTAGGGTAGTGGGGCGTATAGACTAGACTAAATCTGCACATACACGACCGAACACACATCGTAACATTTCTCTTCTATTGCAACTACCATGTTACTACTCGCTGTTACTACTATTAGATAAAGACTACTAACTAATACACACAACACACGGACACGAAATAACAATTACAATATTAGGTACTTATAAATAATACAACAAACATGAGTAACCAAGACGATCATGACATGAACATTGCCATAGCTGAGGAACAACGACAAGTTGAAGAAGATGAACAACACGGTCAAGCTTTTGGTTATACTGGCATATCCTGCGACTGCAGACTAACAATAGATGGTATCAGGGAAAATCGTGAAGATGTTACTAGTTTTAGGGTAACTAGTTTTGACACCGATGATATTGTTATGATTATGCAAAGGTTTGGAAACCTTGCATGGAAATTGCTTGGTCGATACATTAAAAACAATACTCATTTGAAAGACATTGGTTTTGACAACTGCAATCTAACTGATGAAAAGACGGTATTACTTTTTAGAGAACTAGTTCGTAGCGTATCACTGGAAAGGTTGGATATGGATCATAATAGCTTTGGTATAGATGGAGTGCGGAGTATGGTGCCATTCCTTCATAATTCACCCGAACTCGATGAGATCAGTATCGCTAGAAATGAAAATTTAAACTCAGAATGCTTTGAGGTATTGATCAGTGCATTAAATGGAACGTCTATGGAGAAATTATGCTGCTACGACTGCAATATTGAAGACATCTCGGCATTAGACAGAAACAACTTACCAAATCTTCAATACCTCAGTCTGAGTGGGAACGATATTGGTAGAGATGGATGTATAACAATATCAAATCTACTACAAAAAGAAGACTCGGGCTTGAAAAAACTTTTCCTATTTGATACGGATATGGGAAATGAGGAAGCAGAGATTATTGCAACTTCATTGAAACGAAATGACACATTGAAAGTACTATACTTCGGCCGAAAGATCACATACAAAGGATATAAGGCATTCTTGAAACTATTGATTGACATATCATCAATTGACAGTACGTACACATCCAACCATACACTGACAGAATGCAAGTTGAATACATATGGACCGGTCCCTTATCTACGACAAAAGTTAAATATTGCCTTAGCTGATAATAAAATGAGCAATCCAGGGTATACAAAAGTGATCAAGTATCAATTAAACAGCCAAGCTAGGAAGGAGTTTTGTGATTTACAGGGTATAGAATACACAGCTGGTAGTATCTTTGCAAACATTGAACCCACTCTTCTGCCAAAGGTCCTTTCTTTGATTGGGAATAGATACGGCCAAAGTGAGTTATATACTGCACTTATCCCCACGGCACCTGACCTTTTGTCTTATATTGATAGAAAGGCTCTGATTAAGGACACACTTACAAAGGTTGAGGCCAGAGGTATTACTCTCAAAGATGAGTGTGCACAAAAGGTGGCCGAGTACGAAAGGAAAATAGCTGCTCTGAAGACTGAGATGATAACTGAAGCGTCTCGTCTTACTGCTCAGAAGGCAGACCTAAGTAGCCGCTTAGCACGGATTGATTCGGAGGATAAGAAGCAGTCGTCAAATGGAGAAGGAGAGTGTAAGGAGATAGGTAGTAGCAAGAAGCGACAGAGGAGGTAAGATACGAAATTTTGTGCATATGATGTGCACTTTTTTCACAACGGGGCTTAGGTTTGGGTTTGGGTAGTATCAAGTAATTATAATGATCTTCCGTTATATAGACAGACTATTCATCATATCATTCTTTTATACCGAGAAGATTGTGATACACTCTCAATCACACATAAGTACTCACTGTCGGTCGGCTGGCTGGGAAGATTAATATTTCTCCTCCTCATACCACGGCGGGAGCTTTCTATTTCATGAAAACTGAAATATTGTTTCTGCACTATTGTTATAATCTCTTGTCTTCTCTCATATGTTCCTTTAATATACACGCCGAGACTTCACACAAAGGATCTAGGAGTGTCTAATATTGTTGTTAATTCGTCGGTATAGGGCAGAGAGCAGCGGAGTAGTAAGTTTGTTCACATCATATGCACATATATTTTTTGCAACTGTCAAACACATATCTCACAATATACTGCATATATCGCGTATCGGCCCTCCTACACATTGCCATTGTTTATAGCATACTATAAGTAGATTAATAAGTTTTACATCAGTTGGCGGTAATAACATTTGGTAGTGGGATTTAGCTCGTGGGTATGAGATAGAGATAACGAACACATCATGCACATAATTTGTTAATTGCAATTGATCAGCCCAAACCATGAGTAATCAAAACAATAATGATGCCGAAGCCGAGGCACAGCACGAGCAAGCATTTGGTGAATTCTTATACATGCCTGACGATCTTAGAGCAAAGATTAATCATATCAGGAACAACAACCAAAATTTTAAGTTTTTTCAAATGACAGCTGATGATGTTACTTCCTTAAGTGAGTTGGCATGGCGGTTACTCGGTCAGTACATTGCAAATAATACACATTTACAGGAAATCAAATTAACTAAGCGTAATATCAACGATAATCACATGAGAATTTTGTTTCAAGGGTTGATACGGAGTGATTCAATCAAGGAGTTAAATTTGAGTAATATGGAGGTTGGTATAATCGGCATACAAAGCATGAGATCATTCTTGCGGAACTCTCCGAAACTATCAGAGATCAATTTGAACAATAATAATATTGGTGGTCAACCATTTGATGCGCTGATAATTGCGTTGGACGGAGGACCAATCGAAGAGCTTCATCTTCGTCTGTGTAGTATTTCAGATATCTCTGTCTTGGGTAATGTTACACTTCCCTGTTTAAAGAAGATTGATTTGGGAAGTAATAATACATCGATGAGACGAAACAATATCGGTATAGATGGATGCAGAATAATCGCTAATCTATTACAGAATGAAGAGTCAAGGTTGGAAACTTTAAATCTTGACAACACGGGTATTAATAATATTAGCGATGAGGGTATAGAGATACTTGTCAACTCACTCAAGAACAATACCACATTACGAACCCTCTATTTGAGACAGAATGTCATTAATAGGAGAGGATACCAAGCAATCTTGAAGATGTTAATTGATGTATCATCGATCGAGAATACGTATACAAGTAACCATACTTTGGAAGAGCTTTTCTTGCCTGATCATTTATCATCAAGACACATTAACTTTGCACTTTCCAAGAACAGGCATTACCATCATGCCGGAAAGCAAAAGATTATCCATTACCAGTTTAATCATCTGAACAGAACGGAGCTTGCCACATTACAGGGTATCACCCCTCCTAACCACAACAGTGTATATGTACAGATTGACCCGGTCGTTTTGCCGGACGTTTTGGCCATGATTGGTGAAAACTGCACCCATAGTGATATGTATTTGGCACTAAATGCAACGGCATCAGATTTGACATCCCTTGTTAATAAGCCAGCTGTGTTTAAGGAGAGGATAGAGAAGAATGAACGTAAGGCGGCTGCATTAACAGCTGAATATGAACGTGAGGCGGCTGCTCTAAAGGCTAAACATGAATCTAAATTAGCCGTACTTACTGCAAAGAACTTGAGGATGAAACAAGAGTTGGACGTACTATTACAATCCAATGAACAGAATAATGAGGCACGAGGCACGAAAAGAGAAAGAAGCTAAGAAGAAGGAAGTAATTCATGCTTAATGCCGGAACTACATAGAACCGACATACAGATATGTAGTTGTACAATAAATGTAAGCCTTTATTATGTGTTAACCATACAGCTTACTTTTCCTATCCTATTATACCGGATACCAATACCATCTACTCTTCATCTATACAACCCTAAAGACATGATACATATACTTATCTCTACTCTTTCTTAATCTGAACTGTACTAACTGATTTGATAGTTATGATTGTTTTATCACCATCTCTTGTTACTTGTGTATCAACATCAACTGTACTAGAAGTAGAAGGTGTGGCAGTGGAAGAAGGAGAAGGAGAAGGCGGTGTATCATTACTAGTGGCTCCTGACATTGCCGTGTTCCCGATCGTATCAAGATAGCTCGAGGGCATATCGGATCCAGATAATGAACTACTACTTCCCAAATCAGACAAGTATGAGGCAATACCAGCGCCAGACGGATGTGCAGATGCAGCCTTAATATGGTGCCAAAGATACGGGGTAAGGATTTAGACGATATATGATACATTCAATACCCCCACAAACTATACTACTCACCCCATCAATCTTTTCTTCACTAGCAGCACTATCAATCAATGTAAAATATCCAACTTCTATATCTAACTCATTACTAGTACTATCATGTATCTTACCCGATACACTCACACTACCACCAATCATTTCAATACTACCCCAAAACTCTCTAACGATATCATATGTCACACCATCCATAGTACTAGAATCATAACTTCGAACCAACTTCATTCGAAAAGGATACTCATTACTATCAACACTACCACTTTCTACACTAAATTCTTTACCAAACTCTCCATGTACATCCCAACTACCTTTATAATTTGAATATTGTGGTCCATTGGTAGTACCTAATGTTACTGATCCATCATTATTTAACCATAATATAGTTTCGCATTCTTCTCTGTCTTCTAATTCTTCTAGTTGAAATTCTTTTGTGGAGAGATGGTTGTATCCGAGACGTTTTAATTGTAGTGTTGTTGTTGTTGTCGTTGTTTTTGTTGTTGATACTTGACGGAAGAGAAGTGTAGATTGCTATATTGATTGGTAGATAGATGAGCAATATAGATGTAAGAATATAAGTTAGAACATATCTTATGCACGAACAGGCGACAGAACTATAACATCATCCGTGCATATCATATGCACGAAAAAGATATCATACCACAACATACATACGATACGCCACAACTAAACACCGGGAAATATACTCTTGAGAAAACAACATATATGTATTGCAATACAATATACCAACTAAACAAAATACAAATATCATGTAATCATTGTTGCAATAAAGTATAAAGCAGAACACTAGAGAAGAACAATAAGCATCTGTGCATATCATATATGCACAAAAAGAAATCATACCTTTGTCGCTCTAACACAGCTTACTGTCGGCGTTGTCGTCACGAATGAAGTCACCACCGGAACAGCAATAGCTATAAGTAGAAGAAGATATTGATACATCATGATATATGTATGCTAATTGCAATGGGAGGCTGCGTAGAAATAAATGACAGAACTCGAAATCTTTTCAAAAAGATTCGGTATCTTTCCTGAATGCCCCGGTAGAACAGAGATGTAAGAACGATGCCAGGCTATGCCAGGCAGGAGGATAGAATAGCAGTAAGAGCAATGTTTATAGCAGAGAATAAGAGGAGGAGAGGTGCTTTTGTAGTGTTTTATGGGTCGGCAGGATTGAAAAAAAGAAGCAAGAATAAAGATATCAATTCCCCATTGCAACTCCTCTTCTCTCATAAAGAAGAAAAGAAGAGTACTCTACATCATCGATATCGCTTGCACAACACAAAGAATAGAAGTCAATACAGTAAAGTATGAATAAGTGGAAGACATCATCACCTCCCGTAGCACCAGCTAAAGGTCGTCGTAAGAAAGACATTATCGAATCCTCACCCAATAGTCGAGCAGCATGTCAACACTGTCAACAAAAAATATCAAAAGGAAGTATGCGAATTGGAATACAAGGCAAGATTGAAACACCACAGGGTATACAAGTCTATAGATTACACTATTATCATGATAATTGTGTTACCGAGGAGACGAAGCGTAAGTTACATACGGCACCAAATAGTGGTAAACAACCTCCCAAGAAGAAGGCAAAGAAGGATACCGATTGCAATACATCAACATCTAACGCAAAGAAGAAGTCAGCAGCTAAACAATCAACACCAATACCGTCAACAACAAGACAACTAAAACCTAAAGTTCGTAAACAATTAGAAAAAGATTTACGTCAACTACGTACATGTTACGCTTCCCAACAAAATAACTGTGAAGAATATAAAATCTTTTCCAACAAATCATTAACCGAACTACTAACCAAGTTACCAACTAACAATGTGGAATTAAGTACATGTTGGGGTATTAAGGGTAAACGAATTAAACAGTATGGAAAGTCTATATTACAGATTATTAATTCGTATTTGGGTCAACAGCAACAGCAAGAAAGTGGTAGTAATGGGAGAAGGAAGGTACAGACGACAATACCAATGAGTCCTCCTTCCACTAGTCGTCGTACTACTGCTACTGTCAACAGCAGTAGTGCATCAGCAGGAGTGGCAGTATCATCTTCTACAGCAGCAGCAGCGGTGGTAACACCAGCCAAACTATCACTATCAGCCAAACCAGTAAAGAAGGAGGAGGATACTTCCGATGATGATGAAGAGGAGATTGTAATCGGTCCAACAATCTCAATAGAAGAAATTGTTAGGAGAAGTGTACAAGAGGCCGAGGCACGTGGTGAGGTGCTGGAGATATTGTAAAGACACATGTTTTGATTGGGATAAGGGGGCAGTATCATGGACAAAAGTACGGGAAGATGGACAAGGGAAGAGGACACATTTAAGGACGAATGGGGAATGTTGCAAGGGGTTGTGTATTAGATTTGTATAATAAATTAAACCAACTTTAACTTTAGATTGGTTTAATTTATAAATAAACAGTATAATAAAGTACATGATGGTTTAAAGTATACAATTAGGATGAAGACCGCTCAACATTTTAATTCCGATCCCTTTTCTTTCCACTGAGTGGTCCTTAATGTAGAAGACCCGATCACATACATACAAACATACATACATACATACCGTCATAACCTCTCAGTCTATTAATACACTATATACTAAAGAAATTTGTGGGTATAGTGCAATGTATTTCTTAAGTGTGTTTGATGTCTACATATATAAAGCGCCGCTTCGAATCTTGTTCCCCCTCGTCCCATTCAAGTCCATTCAAGTTCAAGTACCCTCCTCGTCCCATTCAAGTACAACTCTCCAACTCCGTACTACTTCTAACTCTCTCTCTTTCAACAACTAATAGTAACGGTGCTTATCATTAGCCGCAGCTGCTTGATCCCTCTGATCACTCTTAATCTCGTCTAGATATGTTTGATATAATTGTAATGATTTGGTATACTCATCTTTAGTTGCTTGACCGGACTTGTATAATCGTTTGATATTTGTCAATGAACCGTCATCATACCCATCTTTAACTGCAATCAGATAGTGTTTCAATGCCCTATTCGTGTTGCCACGTTGATATTCGATAAAGCCTAAATTGTGCCTTGCTATTGAATCTCCCCTCATTGCTGCTAGCTCATAGTAATTCTTCGCCTTCTTCTTATCCTCATCCACACCTCTACCATCATAATATACACAACCAATACCGAAGTAAGCACCGACGTGACCAAGTTCTGCTGCCCGCTGCCACAATTCTAATGCCTTTGTATTATCTTGTGGGAATCCATACTGTCCATCACGATAGTAACATCCTAGATTGCTCATTGCCACAGCATCATTATTCTCCACTCGTTTCTTCAATCTTTCATTGTTCTCCTCTTCTGTAGTAGGCATTGGTATTCTGCAAAATGGGCACTTCGGCCACGGATTGTCAACTTCATTTCCTTGGTTTTCATGGAAAGACGCATAGAAACATCCACCACACATATCCTTCCCACAGCATGTCATATAAAAACGCCCTGACACAAGTGTAGGCAATCGTAGCTCGCAAATCTGACAATCTTCCTTTGGTGGAGGCTGTCTGAATAATGCCTCATCGTGCAGAGATAATTCACCCTCCTCAGGCAATCCAAATCTCTTACAGGTTAATGCCAAGCTTGGTAAATCAATGGAAGGTAGGAATGAAACAATCCTCGACAATGTATCACCGTTGAAAAGCACCGCCTCTTTTTTAGCCGATTTTAAGTCTCTGACTCTCTGACGTTTGACAATGGCAAGTCGAACCATCACCGCCACTACCGAAAACAATAATAAAGCAACCAATATAGTACCAATATTGTTAACTAAATATACACTAATACCAATCGTCGATTGGGAAGCAGTACATGTTTGATAGATTGATGTTTTGTCATGCATGGTTTATTTTTCGATATATATAACTTCTTTCTATACAACTTTCTATCCGTATATAATAGGTAACTATTACCAATGATTGATAATTCTGTTGATATCAAGATATTATATCCACGTTAATAAAAGTCTAAAGTATAAAGGATTGAGGCTGATCAGTACTTATGTGTTGTATTGATTTTTGATGAGACGGTGCACCTATTCAGAACTAAAAAAGGAGAAAGTTTATAAAGTGTTGTGCTTTGAGTACACTGTGCAGCACCTGCGGCTGATTTCAACAAATAATGATACTATTCGCTGCACCAAACAATAATTAACCCAATCATAGATATTATGTGCATAAACTTTGTGATTTTATGTGCACGCTTTTGTTCGAAATGAAACTTATCTAGATAGAAACTTGTTGTATCTATGAAAGTTTCAACTCGACCTTACTCATTACTCGTCGAATGTGAAATGTACCCTAGTAATACACGCCGCACGCGCCTATTTAACCATTCAATAACCGTTATTGTTGCTACGTGTATCGGGTGTGGTAGGGCGACTAGAAAATACACAAAACAGAAAACACAAACACATAAACTCAAGCACGTATACCTTAGTGACATAATGTTATGATATATGAAACCACGCATGCAATAGCAGATTATTATCGAAATATATCAATTATCGGTTATACCATTGGTTAGTAGACACATTGTAGTTACTACGACAAAATAGAGTGCATCTCACCAGTCTAGCGATTTATAAAGTTTTGCTGCAATATAAAACAACAAAACAATATACCGCATTAAAGTATATCTATTGAAATTATAATTACACAGAAATATATCGTTCAATAATCAATGCCTACTGCTCACAAAGTTCTCGTCAAAACGGGAGAATCTGCCTTGAGCCGTCAGTCAAATACAAGTGACAGAAGTAGTACGAAAGAGATATCAGGTACATGGAGTGAGGCTGAGCATAAGTTATTCCTCCAAGGGTTAGAGCAACATGGCAGGAAGTGGAAGAAGATCGCAGCTGTAGTTGGGACGAGGACAAACGAACAGGTACGAACTCATGCTCAGAATTATTTTGCTAAATTGGAGACATTGGAAAGTGCTAAAAAGTTGGAAGTGGAAGATGAGCCAATGATGTGTCGTATGAGTTGGGATGAAAGATTTCAGCAGCTCGTGGAATACAAAGAGCAAAATAGACACTGCAGAGTTCCGAGGAAGTGCAAAGCCAATTCACAATTGGCAACTTGGGTAAAGAATCAGCGCACTGCATACAGGAAGAATAAGCTCTCGGCTGAGCAGATTAGAAGTCTTGAGGGTATTGGATTTGTATGGGTATTACAG
>Ga0214479_100348_pt1 | contig 28633 bp, 26 predicted proteins | sample M1_20Mar14CPVII9_5_FD_165054 | JGI IMG/M metagenome (GOLD analysis project Ga0214479, IMG submission 165054) | Marine eukaryotic communities from Monterey Bay, California, United States - M1_20Mar14CPVII9sort6BwellE14 | ecosystem: Environmental > Aquatic > Marine > Unclassified | place: USA...
CGCTTTATATTTGGCCAAGGTATTTGTGATTTGGAGCCTTACTCATGTCAGGAAAATCAACCCTTAACCCTAGTGTAACTCAATGAAGTGTGATAAAAAAGTTGTATAACCCTAGTGCAACTAATATTATCTCTTTTTTTAGCTGTAAATACTCACTTTATTCTAATTAGTTCTCATTTAGGGTTATTTTTTTATATTCCGAGTGCATAAGTGCAAATTAAAGGTGTGGATTGATTGAATATGTCTGTCCCTCACCCGCCCTGGCTGTCTCGTACGTGGGCTTCTGTGGTACGGTACAGGATTACTCAAACACTTACTGATTACGAGTATTAAATGATAGTTTTATTTAGTTGGGTTAAATACAGGCCAAATATAAAGCGGTGACAATGAATAGCGAGGAAAAGGAGGAGAGCGTAGTATTACCAATTGATGGTAATGACGAGAAGAATGTGATGTCCGCCGCCGCCGAGAAAAATAATGATATCAAAACTAATATCTCAGAAAATGAAACAATTGCAACGGCAACGGATATATCTCTAAATAATTCACCCAAGGCAACTGATAATAACACGCCCGTACCTTCTTCTACCACAAATACTGCCGATACGCCAACATCAAAATCTCCAGGATTTTTTTCACGTATTGGTACCCTCGGCAACAGTGTCGGCAGTGGAGCACCCCTCCTTGGTGATAAATTAGGAAATGTATATGAGAAAGCACAGAAACGTGCCGTGGAATTACATGAACAGGCAGTTACAGAGGTAGAACGATTACGCCAACAGCAACAGAAAGAGGATCAGGATAATAAGTTGAATAATATTGTAATACCCCCATCTAGTGGTACTTTGATAGTTGATGGTAGTGAGGTTAAAGCTGTTTCTTCAAGCGAATTGATACAAGAAGCGAGTAATGAGAAGAAAACAACTATTCAACCATCTGTTGTTGAAGGAGCTGTTAAAGATGGCAGTGCATCAAAAGTTAAAGAAAACAAGTCTTCTACGTTTCCAAATGTCTCATCACCCCTACGAGATGCCTTTAATATTGTTCGTCAACAGTCACTGCAGTCTGCTGAAAGGTTGGTTTTTCCTGTAGAGGCATTTGCAACTGGTGTCTCAGATGATGATGCAACTGCCGAAAAAGGAGGCGAACATGATGAAGATGATGATAGTCGGTATTTATCACCTGATTCATCTAATGTATCCTCAAGTAGATCACAGGAAGATGATAGTAGTAATAGTATTGTTGGTAGTCCAGAGAAAGAGGGTGGCGAAAGGAAAGAAGTTATCAATACCACACCAGTAACATCTACATCTTCATTAACACCAACAAGATTTACAGGTGTATTCAATGCCACCGTGGGTAGATACCGTAGACGTTTACAAGAGAGTGCATCATTTGATTCTTCCCAACTTTCTTCCTCATCTGATCAACAACAGCAACAATCTCAGCAACAACAACAGCCACAAGAAGTTTTAGTGGGTGGGGCTGATAGAGTCGGTGGTTTGCGGTATTTTCAATTAGACAGTATTATTGACAAAAATGCCATGTCATCCAAGTTGTTACCACCGACTATGCCTTTCTCATCAAAGGTAAGATAGATTGTGATTGTCTTTTTTCATGTGTTATACAACCTTCTCACAAACTCTTACTCAACAATATAGCCACCAGGACAAGAGAACCTAGTAAAAGAAACCGGAGGACAATGGACAATGGCGTCAAATCGTGGCCAGAATGCAGTCGTCAATCCAGCAACAAACTCACACACATCATTCTCAAGGTCACCATCATGGGATGCAACGAGCACCACTGCCGCTAGTGAAACAGGCTCAGCTATATCAGACTCTGATGGATCAAAGAATAAGTTACCACCAAGTTCGGCAGCAAGTCCTAAACCATCACATAAATCAACTCGCACTCCTTCATATTATGAAGAAGCCGTACGAGCAGTATTGCAGCCAGGACAACGTGCATTATTCTTTGGTAAGGGAACAATGGGTGTGGTATTGAAACCCACATATCATGCAAGGTAAGATTTTTTCTATGTGTTATGTGATACACACCTGTATAATAAGATTTTAGTAGGTTACACAATCTCCTCATTTAATCATTTGTTGTTTTGTCGAATCTTGTAGTTGGCGAGGCAAGGACGGTGGGGGGCTCTTATCTCCCACTACAGCATCCAAGAAGGGTGGCGTATTCATTGATTCCATGATTGCTGGTGGACATGCCGATAAGAGTGGGGTTGTGTTTGTGGGGGATCATGTTATTAAGATTGGTGCCATTAATGTTGAAAGTATGACGTTAGAGGAGGTAGTGACTGTAATCTCACAAACAAAACGGCCTAATATCATGGTGGTAACGAGTGAACATAGTGTGAAGTTAGTTGATAAGCACAAGGGTGCAATTGAAGAAGCTGGAAGTACTGGAGAGAAAGGCTTTGTGTCTCAATTGGATTTGACATTTGGCTTTGTAAATAAGCTTGTAGCAGAAGGTGAAGGATCTCTTAGCGATCAAGACTTGGGAAAGGATCACGAATTGAAGCAAGTTGTTAGTAGAAACTCACTTCTGGATAACGACGATGAAGAAGAAGATAGCGAAGAAGAAGTATCATTCAAGTCTCCAAGTAAGGGACAAGACGATGTGGCAACAGATGTTGATGTTGATACCGATAAAGCCAAGGATGAAGAGGCCGAGACTGCTGCTGTCTCTGAAGCTAACAATGTCGACAAGGAGCCAGAAAGCAACCCAGTCGATACTAACACATCTGCTGCCGATGATATTGGATTCCTCTCAGTATATGCATCACACCGAACTAACAATTATGATACCAGTGATACTGATATCAGACATCAACGCACTTCGTTATTGAAACGTTCGGCGCTCTTCAATCAACACTTTCGAAGTGCACTTCATGGCTCGCTTTTGGAATGTGTATTAGACCCTCGCAAGTACAGTTTTTTGGAGCACTTCTTCAAGAACTATCAATCCAAGAAGCAAATAGATGCCAAGGCAAAAAGTGGTGCCGCCAAAGAAGCAAAGTTAGTCGATGATGATGATGTTACCTCAGCCATTAATCAAAGACGCTTGCTTGAACTATATGTTGAACTCTGCAAATTTCACGATGCCATGATGGTATGCTCTGAATCAGAGAGGGAGAAACTGCTGGGTTATGCTCGTGATATATCTACGCGATTTTTGGAGGATAGTGATCAGGGTAGCAATAGGAATTGTTTGTCAGAGCGAGTCAGTCAGGTTGCATTAGGTGGCATGGAGAAGGTTCAAGCTGTACGATTTGCACTAAATGATGAAGATTCATTCTTTGAAGAAGACAACGGTGATGGTTTTGAAAGCATACGCTCATCTTTAGGGGCATTCTTGTCCACACAAGAGGCATTCCTTTCCTTTTTGATATCCAATGAATGTGCGAGTATGAGAGCATATCTACGTGGATGTTCACCCTTCTTGCAAATCGAGCCTCACATGTTCCTGAAGCCGCCTATTGCAGAAGAAGAGGATGCCTCTACTCACAACTTATTACTGCATGCCATATTTCACCTCGTTTGCATGAAAGAGAATGATGAGGACGAGGAACAAGGAAACTTCATAAGAAATGATGCCTTGAGATTCAATACAGGGAAGAGAAATTTAGGTGCTTCATCTCTTCTTGGCTGCTCGACTTTTATTATGCGTAAGTTGCATAAGTCAATAGAAGCAGTCGGCGAAGGACTCATTGAAGATGGAATGATGGGAAACAGCAATAATCTACCGCTATATTTATCCTTCGTCGACCAAATGCAATTCTTCTGGGAAGTGTATGTCGCTCCAGCGGGTGGTGCTCTATCTTCACTGATGTTATCCCAAGACGCACAAAACGCATTGGATAATGTTCGGCGATTGTTAGTTTCATCTGTTGATGAGATACTTGCCAAGGAAGAAAGTAAGGAAGAACCGATGACAACCAACGTTGATATGGCGAGAGCACTTTCATCTGGCGAAATGTCAACCTGTATTGTAAGCCTCGCAGAAGCTTTACTCCGTGAGTATACTCTGAAGATATACCCCGATTTCCAGCGCTTCATATTCTTTGAATGGGCCTGTAAAGAATCAAAAGAACATCGATTTGATACAAAAGCTTGCTCCAATACAAGTTATGTTGTCAAAAGCGCTTACAATGGAATGTCAAATGGATTTCTGAATAGAGCACTGAGACAGATTGAGTTCCCTCATGGTATGTCTTTACACAGACCACCCCCGTCAATAGATATTTCCCCAACTCTCAAACCACCAGCAGGATCAGATACCTCGTCTGATTGTCTTCATAATGGCGATGTTGCTCTTGTATTTGGATCTGATACCGATGATGAAGATGAGATTCGAAGATTCTCATGTGTTTCCTTGCAGCCAGAGACGAGTGGTCCTAGGAAAGTCATACTACCTGAAGACGTACCACCAATCTTTGAAAGCTATGCCAGTGTACCTCCATTTAACGAGAGGCCATTTCAGGGCATGCTCAAAAATGAGAAGAATAACCGAATAAGGTGAGTTGATACCTACTGTTTGCATTCTCGTCTACTATACTTTTACTCTTTATGCCCAAACTCATCTTCTTTCATTTCTCAATAGCATTGACGGATGGGAAGTCTCTCTCACTAATTTTGTTATACCATCTCAGGGTAGCGGAGGATCAGACGATGACAAATGGATGTATTGTGTCTCACTCGTCTTTCGCAAGAGCTTTAATACAGCACCACAGGTTAGTGAGCGAGAAATTAACAACGCATGTGTGCAAGAGCTGCAACACGATGCCTCTCTCGACGAAACAACTAGTCAAGACTTCAAATCACCATTATCCATTTCAGAATCAGAGGACGAAAAGAAGCGGATAATGAACGTGTCACAAGAATTAAAGCAATTCAATTGTAAACTGCAGGAGAAGAAATGGCCACAGCAAGTTAGACAAGGTTCCACTATTGGACTTGCATTGATCAGCAGCCGAAATGTTACTAGTACAATGAGAGAAACCCTCAGTCTCCTTTATGAAGATTTCTGCGGTCACTCGAATAAAGGACAAGATGCCAAAAGAGCTCCTCCAAAGAAGCAACATTTGTGCCAGCCTTTAGTTGACATCCTGGGAACACTTCACGCACAAGAAATAGAGGCAACATCTCTTGGATGTGTGCTGCAGCCATATCTTACTCACACTACTTCAAGATGGGTCCATCGGCCAATTTCACATCAAACAGATATCTTTGTCAAAGCTGCTGGGATGCAGCTACTGCAAGCTTTACCACCAGTACCACTTGCCCTGGCATTTGTAACACTACTATTAGAACAGAAGGTTGTGTTTGCCTCAAGTAGAAGGGGGATGCTCATGTCAGCATCATTTGCCATGACACAGCTTCTCAAGCCACTAAAATGGGCCCATTTACAAGTTCCACTCGTGCCAGTTTCCATGTTGGACGAGCTCATACATTACCCAGCGCCATTCATGCTTGGTATACCCACAGACGAGAAGAAGAGCGCTGCAGTACTAGGATCCTTGCCTAGTGATGTGACATTGATAGATTTAGATGTGGGAAGGGTGATTTTAGCTAGTGAGTTCTCGAATGACACCTCTAAAACATCAGAAGGCATAAATAGTGATGCTGTCGCCGGAGCACTAAGATCACAAGTACTCTTTCTTTCTGAATGCTTGGGAGGATCGTTCGGTGCAGCCATCTATCGTGATTCATGGTGTTCAGACAGTCCATTGCAGACCATGAGTGAACCGACAAAGCAATGTACTGACGACTTCACAGAGGTACTCCATATCTGTGAAGACTTTATATCTGAGTTCATTTCTGGTAAGTTGAAGTTACTCTTGTGACTCGTTTTACCTTGTTTAAAAACAACTCATTACTTACTATAACTTCCCCATCCTACTTAGGTATTCACTCATGCTGTTTATGGATAGAAGAGAAACATGATTCAATTACCACGAGGAATGAATCGGCCATTATATTTGATGAAGATCGATTTTATCATATCAAAAATCTTAGAGCTGAAGGCCGTTATCTGCCTCTTATTCAGAAATCAGAGAACTCAACTGACAAACTTTCTTTGAGTCTTGACCAATTTGACTTGATATTTGAAACCTTTCTTCGTACTCAATGTCTCAGCACTTACATAAGTCAAGGGAATAAGGAATCAATGTTGTTTTCATGATGGTATGGATTCAACTAGGCAAGAAGTAACTTAAAATGAAGTTTGATATCCTGATACCTTATAAGTAACATATCAGGAAGAATGTATAGTATTACCCCCCCTACCTAGCTTCCTCACTCTCCCCAAACTTCTCTATCTCTTTCATTTTGTCTTTGAGAAGTGGTATCTTTACCGGACTTGAAGATTCTTTGTAAGTCTTCTCAACCTTTTCAATTGCTGTTGACCACCTCAACTTACCATGATCGAGTTGACTCGACCTCCGGCGGCAATGGTACCATAATAGCTGTATGTTATTGCAGTTGATTCATCATGGGAAATACTTTACCTATAACCGCGCCGCCGAAGCCGTCCGCGTCTCGAGCTGTGATCTTCATGAAAGCAGAAGGAGTATTGCAATATCTAAATAAACCATGGAACCCCATTGGTAGATTGCAATTACTCAATGCCACTGAGGAATTGCCAAATGCGCTAGATGGTATAGTTACATTAGACGAGTATAAAGATATGATAAGTTCTGTTGATGAACGAGCTTCCAATTACAGAGGTATGTATTGCAAAGAATATACTAGCAAAAAAAAATATTATGCTTATGTCTCATGCATTCTCTCTCCCTATATAGGTGGCCGTATAGCAATCGGTGTTGCAATGTTTCAGGCATGCTTGTTGGTAGTACTCATTATTGGATTCATACTGAGCAGATTTGCTCCTCATATGCTTGGAGGCAGAAGCTTTTTTAATGTGAGTAATAATTGCACTATGCATGCATGATTATTTTTTATTATCTCGGCACTAATATTATATGCTCTCAGCCAATAACAATCGCTGTGCTGGGTACTTTAGAATTTGGCGTCTTATCCCAGTCGACACGTTTTTTCCAAAGAGAAGAGAGTGAGCTAGTAGATGCATTAATAGAACTATTTCAACCATGGCGAGAGAGAAGAGTCATTGCAAAGATGAGGAAGGTACATGGTGACATAGATGACACGAAGAAATCTACAACATGTTATTGTCTGATTATTGAAAAGCTTGGACCGGACATGGGTCTCGATGACACAATGAGCATATCTACATTTGCTGACTTCAACAGTGAGATATCTGATGAAGTTTAAACTATCAAAAGGAGAAAAGGAAGCCCAAGAACAAACCGCCTATCTCTCTGCAAACTGCCACAATAGATGTAACATAGTATGAACAGATATATGTATTCCAATATAATCTTGTTATTTGTTTTTTTTCTATAGCAGAGGATCTAGAAGATAATGCGATTCTCCTTACTGATACATACTTATCTCCATTTCTTCTTGTCTAGAGACACACCTCTCTTTAGATCCTTGGATATATGTTCAGCTGCTACCCAAATTATTCTAGGTGGATAATAAGCTCTCAATCTAGTATGAACCAATCCCTGTATCTTCCCACCTTTATCATCTAATATCTTTTGCATCTTTCTAACAAGTTGTTCCAACTTTGATTGTGGTATCTTATGCAAATCTAATGATAAGGGCAGTGACCAGAAGGCTTTGCATTGCTTCAAATCTGGAGATACTTCCACTCCTAACAAATCTATGCATTGTCCACCAACTGAAAAAGTATTGTATTTAGAAGAGTAATGAGCAAGTGCATCAATGATGGCTGATTCTAATCGATTACCCTCTTGTATCTGTGCTATTGACTTCTTCTTTTGTCCCTGTGCATCTAAGAGACTTTCTTCAAATAATGGTTGCCGAGTACGTGATATAAGATCTTGTGTTGTATTGTGAAGTTGTGTTATACCCACTGATTTTATTGCTTCTAATCGGATATTCTTGGTAGGGTATTGTTGTTGTTGATGTTGTTGATCATCGTTATCATCTGCATCATCTGATAGTGTAGAGAATGATGGGGCACTAGCCCTAGCAACTCTTGCAACGATAGCAGACCTTCTACTACACCCATAGCATGAAGTCTTCCTAGCCAATACAGATATCATCCTTATCCTATTACTTATATTGCAGAAGATCAAGGCAAGTCTTACTCACAAGCCTGCATGGTATCCTCATACTCTCATAATTTTCACAATAGACATCACTACTGACTACGATACTCCTGTGCATCAAATATCGTCTTATTATCATAGTGTTGTCTAGTTTACACATATCTATACAATGGCGCCAGCTGCAGTACCGTGAGTTGTGTTAGTAGTTTCTATGCTTGCTCTACTTTTTTTGATGTAACAATATAAACAACTTACGTACTTTGATGGTGCACTGATATAATGATATAGTCTTACAAAGCTGATGAGCTTATTCATCAAAACACTTGCAAAGCCAATGGCCAAACAAGTGAAACATCAAGCAATTAAAATACCGATAACAAGAAGTGCACTCATTTGGGTAGGACAGACATCGCATGGTATAACGACACGGATGACAATTTGGAGTTCAGGATACAAGGTTCGTTCAATTACAAAGATAGAGGATGAGAAAGCTCTATCTCGCGGTGCCGATCTACTTTCAGAATCATTCATATTCTCAGTTTCTGTTGGGATATTAATGTACGAATACAATAGAAGCAGTATTAAAGAAGAGAAGAAGGAGGCAGCAAAACTACAAAAGATAAGAGACGATGCATCGAAATTACAAGCAAAGTTAGATAGTTTAGACAAACGATTGGTATCATTAGAAGAATTTGCAAAAGCTAATAGAAGATCGATATTGGGAATCGGTGTGAATGCAGAGTACATAGAACCGAGCAAAGATGAAGTAGTTCCAATTAATGATAATGACACAGAAGAAGTAAACAAGAAAGCAAAATCATCATCAACAAGTCTAGGAAATGAAGATTCTGATAATGCAACCAATACCAATAACATATCAAAGAAGAATCACCGGCAACAAACAAAACGATGGTGGTGGCCGTGGTAGATGCATTTTGCATACTTGCATATGGCTTACACAGTATTGAATCTTATTGGAAGATAACCATATACACTCTCATAGTAGCAAGATAGTTTGATTCATGTGACTGCCAACACTTCTGCGCAACATAGTGATGACCAACTGTAAGATATCCTACAAATGCTACTACCACCAACTGATCGTCATCGACCAGAGATAAAACTGATCAACAATATGTAATGCTAATATTTGCTAAGATATGAAGATTACACTAAAAAGATACCCTTCTGCTTATTTCAACCCAATTCTTAATTCTACGATACATGCGATTCATATCCTAGAAGTATTTAGGTCAGTTGTTGTTGTTGTGTTCATAATCTCTCCACAACTCAAACGTAGTGCTGATCACTAATACACCCTTCACCGTGGGCTGTGCGCGTGCCCGGTGGTATCCGTCCTGTGATGTACTTCCTGAAGAGAGATCTTTTTTGACAACCGACCTCTCATCTCTCACCTCTGCATTGGTCTCAAGTACTCAAACTCTATTCCTATTAAAAGGTCAGTGAGAGTACATTTGTGTGTAGGTTGCATATATATAAACAGGGGGTGCATTCAGCAGAGGGTTGGCGCCCGTTCATCCAGAAGACATGTCGTATCTTTTGTTGATGTGTCATAGTTTGATATATTATCGATGTGTTACGCTAGCAAAATATAGTCACCTTCGCCATCAACTATATATGGTTGTTACTGTTCTCTATCTATTTGTTGACCGAGATCACATATGAAACATTGACATTACAATATAATCTCACTTTTACTTTTTCTTCTTTCTATTTACATATTGATATATTTGCAATGACATCACAAATTCATATCATATCTAAGACACATCACAAACAAACATGGTTCTATTCCGATCAGGTCTCGTCACTTGTTTGTTGGCATCAACAAGCTATGCGTTTGCCTTCAAGCCAACCACACCATCATACACACAACAGCGCAGTGTTGCTAATAATCGTGTGCCTGTCAATCTTAGTATGTCGGGAGGCTCAAGTGCTACACCTGATTTAAAGGCTCCTCCTGCCATCTATGAGGGTGCTGTTGCTGCTGGTGCAGGTGAGTATTTATTCTTGTCTATTTCATATTGTATTGGCTGTGTGGTTGTGTTTGTCATATTCTAACCAATACACGTGATGTTGTATCTTTCCATCTTCCATCAATATTATCAATTATAGCCAAGGCTTCAGCTCCCTGGGCAAAGATCTTCAAACTTGGAATTGCCGCAGGTTGTCACATTGGATTTGGATCATACCTTGCTATTACTGTAGGAGGTGCCTGTCCTGCAATTGCAGAGGCCAACCCTGGCCTTCAAAAGGTGAGCAAAAATACAATTTATCTCACAGTGAACCAAACAGTATCTTTACTCACCATCTTCTTCTATTCTTGTGTCATAGATTATCTTTGGTGCATTTGGTCTTCCATTTGGTCTTATTATGACACTAGTTACTGGAGCTGAATTATTCACAGGCAACACTGCCTTGGTAACCGCTGCTGCAATGGAAGGAAAGACAACTAAAAAAGACCTTGCAAAGAATTGGATTGCTTCCTATGCTGGTAACTTTGTTGGATCACTCTTCCTAGCATACCTTGCATTCAAATCTGGAACCTTGGCGAATGCTCCAGCTAGTGTAGCAATCGCTACTGCCAAGTGCTCTTTGGTAAGTCTACTTGACATGTATGATGCATACAACAAATCACGTCTTCATTCCAACATTCAACTAATCGTACATATTACAATTGTATAGCCTTTTGATGTTGCATTTGTACGAGGAATCTTATGTAACTGGCTTGTATGCATGGCTGTTTACATGGCATCTGGATGTGCATCACTAGCCGGAAAGATGGTTGCTGTTTGGTTCCCCATCTCAGCCTTTGTAGCACTTGGATTTGATCACTCTGTTGCCAATATGTTCATCATTCCTTTGGGTATGATGCGTGGAGCCTCCGTTACAACCTCTGACTTCTTATTAAAGAATCTTCTTCCCGTGACTCTTGGAAACATTGTTGGCGGAGCTCTATGCGTAATGGGACTTTACGGCTCAGCATTCGGCAATTGGTTCAAGAGTAAGGAGGAGTAAGTGTAGAGTATGATGGGAGGAGAAAAGCAGAAGCAGTTTACAGACTAAACGAAGAGAATAAATGAGGTAGGCTAAACTTAAACAACTTGTATACATTTGTGAACGATGCCTATTTCGGCGGTATTGGAGGCATTATTGAATAGGTGTCACCAAGTCCATCGATGCTCTCTTGTATATCTTGCATCATCTCAAGTGTTGCTCGAGCTGCCATTGCCTCGTTCTGCTCAAGAGAATAGCCAGATTCGAATTCCGATTCTTTTGGTAAGATATCATTGACAAACTTTCCCTCAACTTCTTCTTTCACGGTTGATTGTTGCTTCTTTTCCTTTTCACCAAGCTGTTCCTTGAGATGTTTAATCTCCTTCTTTTGTGACTCTACAATACCATGCAACTGCTCAAGTTCCTTCTTCATTGATTTCCTCTTCTCATGAGAGTCATCTATACCACCATGCCGTGATCCTGTCCATGATATTGTTGATGATGGTTGTCTAGAAGTATCAACCAAACCAAAGGCCTTCTTAATGCCGTGTACGGCAGCAGATCCAAGTGTTAATGACTTTGTACTACTGCTGTCATCATTTATTTCATATACACTCCGTCTTACTGCATTCTCTTCACATTTCTCTGCTCTAATGCTATTCAGTTCTTGTTTCGCGGCAACATCTGCTTCATCAAATGATCCACCATCTTTCACTACCTCACCCCAACGATTACACCTTCGTCTTTCTTCCTTACATATATCAATACCATCAAGCTTGTTTAGTTTCTTACATCTACTGATGATCAACTTTCGATAATGCTTGTTTGTCTTGGCAATTGGATTACCCTTTAAACTGAGTATTCGAAGTGACTTGCATTCTGATAGTACCTGTAATATCCCCTCGGGCGCACAATTAATCTTGTTGGATGATAAGTCCAACTCACGTAACTTCTTCATATGTACAATATTTTGTATAGAATCAGCCTTTGATAGATTATTCTTTTGTATTATCAATGTTTCCAAACTTTCAAATGTAGACAAATCATCAATCTTGGAAATATTATTTGAGGAAACATCAAGATATTTTAATTCCAAACAACAATCCAAATTCTGTATCCTTTCAATATTATTATTCTGAAGATGTAATGTTTCCAATACCTTTTGTCCATCTAAATGATGTATCTTTGTTAGTTTGTTCGAAGAAATATCAAGATGATTGAGTTGTGTATACTTCTCGAGATTTCTAATCTCTGAAGTGTGTTTCACACGTTTGATGATGAAGGAGAGATAGTAACTTTTGTTAGTACACATGGTTATTGCAAAGACAATCAAATAGGCACATTAGGTCAAATTATGATAAATAGCTAAATCACATTCCACATGAAACCAACACAAACGCAGAACTAACCAGTAAATCCCTTCTTATTGAGATACAACCTTTCATTCTGTTCTGGATTGTCAATCAACTCTTTCCGTTTGATACATAGTCGTATCGACTCTCTTGTCATGCGCATCTTTGCTTCACTTTGTTGGTAAGATGAAAGGATTAGATTGTCAATGATTCTCTTTTGTACCTCAAGCATAATAATAATGTGAAGACGGCATTGCGAATTAATTGAAAGCTTGTCTCAAAAAGCAAAAAATAGAAAAGTGAGGGGGATGGAGTGGGGAGGAGCCAGCAAAATGTTTCTCTCCCTCTAGCCAAAGTACATAGAGCCAACGTAGTTGTTCTCTCACACTACAATACCCACCTTTCGGAAGTTGATAATATTACTCTCCAACCCTTGACTCTTTTTTGGTATCCTCATGCATCTCCCTACTCCCCCTATCCTTGACTATTTCCGCCAAATTCATCACCTCACCTCAACATTAGTTGGTATACATTTAGATGTTTTCCACTGTGAAACGATTCATCCTCTATCGACTAATAAATCGACTATCGACCTCCCATACTCTCAACTCTCATAGAATGCAAAGGGTATCCTTGATTTTGGACATAAAGAGAAGAAGTTTCTCATCCATTCACTCATCACCACTCCTAAATCCTAAACTCAAAGAATTGATATACCTATTTATGAGATTTCATAAGAGCATCTATAATATAATATAGACAAAGAATGACCCCATCACAAGAAGAATTCGTACCACAGAAGATTGTAGTTGGCCGTCGGGGCCGTCGTCGTGGCCATGCAGCTCCATCAACAACATCATCTGATCAAAGTACAACAAAGCAAGACACAACAACAACCAATAATATAACTTCAGTACCATTGAATGACACACAGCCACAGCAGAAGCAACAACAGAAGCGTAGTACACGATCAATAAATAGTGCACCACAAATATCATCATCGGTTGTATTTCATGAAGAGGATACCGAACAGTTAATCAATGAGTTAGCAAATGATAACAACAATAATATTGAACCCAGTAGTACCACACAACTATCCTCCTCACAACAGCAAGCTTCACATATCAATGATACTATTTCATCAAGTGTAGTATTCCACGAAGAACAAATCGAATTATTCGATGAGATTGACGAATTGTATCCACACGAACATGAGGGTGGTAAGATTGTTGCTGACCCACATTCATCTACTGCCTCCCCCCCAGGCGTTAGTAGTAGTATGCTTAGTACTACTGGTAAGGGTGGAGTAATGAATAACAGTTTATCCGGTAGTTTAACCACATCACGATCATTAGCCTCAAGTGTTATACGAAGTTTACATGAAAGTAACTCATTAAGTGGATCTAAATCGTACAATGGTGTATTACCCACTGATTATGCAAGTCTAGTTGCGAGTTCAAATGATGGTACATTAGCTGAAATGGTTGCCGAGATGACAATGGCACGTGATAATAGTAATAAACAGAATGCTAATTGGGATAATGATCAACAAGATGGTAAAATACGTCAAGTGAAATCAAATCCAAATTTACAACAGAGTTTATTATCAACATTAACTGAAGTATCACATGAACAATCTACTAAAATGAGTAGCATATCCGGAGGAGATTCTAATAATAAGAATAGAAGATCAAGTATAGTGGGTGGTAAACCAATCTCACAAATGACATATGAGGAACAGGAAAGTCCGCGTTAGTATTGTTTTATGTTTTGAATTCATGTGTTCCATACGAAGTTTCATCTTGCTGCTTCAGTTTGACTTAAAACTTGCGTTCATTTGATTGCCTTTGTAACTCATACATGTACTAACATATGTTATAATCACCTCACTTTCTAATCATCATAAAATCGCTATAACGCGCATTTTCCAGCGTGTCTTGATGGCTCCTGATCGTTCTGATCGGTCATTATTAGTCAACTTCGACAATACAAATAATACAAACAATGAAGATGATGAACTAGAAATTACTGGTATGATAGATATTAGTGAAAAAGATGATGTTACAATAGTATCCAATTTTCCAGATAATACAATTGATAATGATAATGTTATTGTTAGCTCCACTGATTGGAGTTCCTTAAGTAAATCGTGTAAACGTGCCAAGAATGACTTTAAGGATATGGATAGTGGTTTAACTGTTGTTCGGAATATGTTCATGACACATTTACGACCTTTGACTGCTGTATTGACTTTGTATTCAAAGCGTTGTTGCAGTAGTGGTGATATTATGGAAGAGGGGAAGGAGATATCATTAAATGAACTTAAATCACGTACTACTGAAACGAAGCGAGCATTACGATTTGCCATGTCATGTTTGGCACCACCCCGGCCATCGGGGGATAATAATAATGAATCAGGAACACCGTCTGCAAGTGATGTAACACAAGACGGTGTGGATATATATCGAGTTGATAGACAATACCGACAGGAATTACAAGAAGCGGCAGTGAAGGGATTTACGTATACTCAACGGTCATATTCATTACCCTCACTTACGGCAAGTACACGGAGTGCAAATTCATATAACAGTTATAATGAAGGAGGAGAAGAAGGAATGGCACGACATCATTATGGATTACAAATACCATTAGTTGAAATTATCAATGATACCAACTACAACACTCAATCACAACAGTGTCATGTATTAGAAGAAGAGATCAATGACCCTGCATTATTTGCAAGTATTGAACGTGATAAACGAACTGTTCGTATATTAGCAGCTCGTATGTTATGTAATCTCGTTACAGATAATCCATTAGCTGCCGAATTGGTATTGAAAGATATACCATTCTCTCCCAATCCTGACTTGAAGGAACGACGATTGGCTACCTCTATCTTTGGTTCGAGGGAACAAGCTCAACGAGTTGATGGTCATCAAGGTCCAAAGCGTAGCAATAGCAAGAGTGATGATGAAATTATATTCTGGTCTGATTTGATATCTATTACGGCAAAAGTTCAACCGGCAACAGCAGCGGTGGTTAATAATGGTAAAGGTAAACGTCATGGCGATGACCAATCATCCAGCGAGGATCGCGAAGAATTGGCTGCGGTGTCAGCGGCATTACATAATCTATTAACAAGTTTGGAGGCACGCGAGTCATTATTGGAACTAGATGATGAAATGAAACGACGACGTCGAGAAATTGCCAAGCAGCAACAGAACATACACTTGTCGTCTCCACAACGGAAGGTTTCAACTGTAATTGGTGATGACGACGAGGAGGACGAGAATAAACCATTAACACCAATGGATGCAGGATTTGAAATTGCCTCAGACGGTACCTTGTTGAATGCATTACTGAGGAATATATTACCCACCAAGGCAGTATTAATGCAAGCAAAACGTGATAAGGAGCGCAGTGAACCATCCCGACCACAGTTTAAGTCATCATCGACAACGGCTGATGATAATCTTTCCGACTCTGCCACTGAATGGATCTCATTAATATTGGAACGGCTTGCATCTCGTGTCTTGTTACCCAAGATGCTTCAATCGGCAGGTGGTACATATATGAAGTCCAAGACTGTGACACCCGAACAGGTTGTATTAGTTTCATGCATTCGTCAGGCAGTGGATGATTATCACTCGGCTTTAACCTCCACAGGAGAAACTGGTGGATTCGGTCGTCGAAGACTGAGTATAGCTGCCAAGTCGGCTGGGATAACTATATCATCTAGGCCGCATCCACTATGGGGGAGGGCAGATCCACAGGCAGTAGCAGCTCGAGATTCAAGGACTGCAGTTCCAGTATTACTTTCACTTGCAAATGAGGCCGAGGAGATTAGAATACGAGAGAATGAACTCAAGCAAGATCCATCCGTTGCAACATATGACGGTGAATTGAACTGCACATCTCGTATCATTGTTGACCTGGTGGATATACTTGCACAATCTCTCGGACGACATGCTGGGTCATACCTCAACGGGTTTCAAAATCAACGAAATAAGCCACAGTGCTTCATTGCAGATGCAAGATCAGTACTGGGACGAGAGACGACCATTATCAAGAGTTGTTGTAAGGACTTGGGAAGGATATTAGATATGACGTTAGCAAAGAATCAGGGTAAGAAGGCTCGTGAAATGGAACTCAGTGAACAAGATCAACATGCTGCCATTGTTAATGTGCGTTTGATTGGAAACATTATATTTCAATGCAGACACAACCAAGATTTAATTCGGATAACACCCGTACCCATGCTTGATGTGATGGTTGACGATGACAAGAAGTCGGCGGCTACAGCTGCTACCAATGAAGTACCCACTGAACGAACAGGTCTTCATGTTATATTATCTACAACCAGTCTCGCTCCTGTATGCTTTACACTAAGAGAATGGTGCATAGTGGCAATACGGAATGCAATGGATGGCAACGCTGCAAATGCAGAAACTTGTCGTCGGTTAGAAGCAAATCAAGTAATGGATGATACTCCCGAACTACAGAAACTTGGAGTTAAGATGTCGCTAGATGATAAGGGAAAAGTCCAAATCAGTAGGCGAGATAATGATGATACTTAGCAAAATCTAAAGAGATTGTCTCTACTCTATATGTAAATGGAACGAGATAAGTACAAGTTGAATTATGTTGTCAAGTGAGAAGAAAGGTTAATTAATCATCAGGGTTAAAGGATACCGATCGATGACCCCGTTATGCCGCTCGTGAGTTCTTATTGCCTCATAAAGAACAAACTGCATACTGTCTCCAATGTTCTTGCTCAATCGTATTACCTTTATTAAAATGATACAAACGATTGCATCAATTTACTTGCAATCAGTCCTGTAAGAGCATACTTCCTAAAGAGCACAACATGAAAAGCATAATGGATCATAGAATACTCTCGTCAAGTAATAGACAGCCAAGGAGCGGAGCCGTATCAGCTACGATGAGATTAGATAAAAGGAAAGTATCATGTGTGAACATGATTGGGCCAAGAACAATAGACATGAGGGTACAAGACGTGCATCGAACTGCTGAGCAACACATCCACAAGAAGCGTCGAGTATGCTTTAGTGATCTCTCATCACTAGTACTCACCGAGGAGAAGACTGCCCAAGATCGTTGCAATGCATGGTACTCACGAGATGACATTACCAAGTTTAAGAAGAATGCTCATCTCACATCTTGTGCACTTCGAAAGACGAGAACTGCCAAGGTTATGAAGCACATTGCAAGTAGTGCATCTCATAATGCTCCACTTGCAACCGTCGACGTCAAAGGGAAGGAAGTCATTAGAGGGATAGAACACTTGATATCGAGTGAGGTCATGAAGTATATCATCGACCGAAGGAAGAGTCTAATCAAGAGAGTCTTATATGAACAGAAGATACAGAGAGTTGAAGGCATCAACGATCCTTCAGCGTTGGCATATCTCTCTGAAGTAAACTCTTCATTCTCTAAGGAGTGGTGCTCTCGCATAACAACCTTCCAATATGATGCTTAAGCTATATTGTACATAAGATATATGAACACCTTTAGGTGGCTAGTGATGGATGATATCCAACTAGTAACACGATCTCTACTTGGTGGATTGTTTGTTGTTTGAGAATATACTGTAACCTGCAATTTTGATTGTAAATAAAAATAAGCTTTGAACATATGCTATACCTTGTGTCTCTTGTGCACATATAAGTATTAGATTTGATATAGTCATTAGCGTTGTGTTAGCCTCTTCTCTCACTAATATAGGAAGGAACTCTGTCTTTGTCATCTCTTTCCTCACATTGATATGGTCCGAGGCTGATGATGCTTCACGCAAGTTCATTATCATTTGCAGTTCCATTATCATTTACAGTTGCAAAGTATCGTACCTTTACGATGTCCATAAAGTATCATCAGTTAAGAACTTCACTCATATCTTCATCAGTTCAACTTCACTCATAACCCTCTCGACAGTAATAAGTGACTTAAACTATTTGGAAAAGCACTTCATAAGGACCTCACTTTCTGGTTTTGTTTCTGATGAGTATATTGGAAGGTAGACCTCACCCCCACTCACTAAATCTCTTCGTTGATGAGCAACCCAAGGCTCTAGCGGTCCTAACTTTACTACCGATCCTAGAATAGGAAAGTAACTTGTTCCACTCATGTAGGAATTCTGGAACTGGAAGATGTCTTTAAACGAGTTTGTAAAGTCCAATCGTTGTTGTCTGCCCCTCACAGATTGTTGGCCTTGTGCCGATACCTTATCTTCCAAATCTGGATTGATGAGTATGACCGGTCTATCACCCGCGGCTTCTACCATCTCTTCTAGATTTTGTATAATTGAAGATTCAAGTCCAATCATATTTTGAGGACATATAAGAATGAACACATCATCTTGCTTCTCTCCGTCAACTACATGATCCTTTCCAACATGACCGAAATTGATATAGTCACCGACCATTCCTTCATTCTGCTCGCCCTCGCCCGATTCCCAATCCATTCTTTGTAATATTGTATGCACGCCGTTTAATTGTTTTGGAACACCAGTGAATATACCTACTCCCATACTTCCCTGCACGCATACTCTGACCCTAAGATTTTGCTCTGCCAATTTAATAGCTATGCTTCTAGCTAGCTCAAGAAGTGTCCCGATACGATATGAGTCCATTTGAGGGTTCATCTCCGGGAACATTACTGTCATCTTCATTCGATTTGAAATTTCCTTATTGGAACAAAGGATGGCCGCCTCAAGAGCTGCATCCGATGCCATCTCATAGAAATACTGTCGAACATACCTGTCTATAAGTTAAAAAAGATTATAAATAGGTCAGCTCTGCTTCGAAAGTTGTGTATCGCTTTTTCACTGGGCTACTCTTCCTATCATTGAAGATAGGACTTCTCTAGAAAAAGTGAATAAAAGTGCCGATATATTTCAATCTTTGCCCGTGTCGTATTATATGACACCCATCATCATTCAATTGATATCTTGTATATGTGTGGGCTCTACTGAGGCATTTTACAAAACAAGTTCATTCAACAGAGATACTTACTGTGTGGTACTTGATTTAGAAACATATCATCTTTCAATTTACCGACGCCCTTGCCTCCAAGCTGTACGCCCATTTGAATCAATTTACCAGTTGCTTCGTATGCTTCTACTATATTACATAATCGAATCATCCTTCTACAAAAAGAATCAATTGGTAGTTCTACACATTTTATCTTCAGCGGATCAATCTGTGGTATTGTAGGATATGTTTTAGCCATTCCAGAGACTGTATCACTATCTAATTTGACTTCGACAGTTTCCTGTTTCTCTTTGCCATCATCTTTGATTGTCGCCTTTATGAATATCGAGTCTGATGTGATATCACTAACTTCTGCATCATCAATTGTAAATGCACCACCTCTCCACATATTCTTCTGTATAGCGTTGGTACCCAACTCCGAGAAAGCACGGACAAAGGGTAGTAGAACATCAGTTTTGTGGTGTTCATTAAGATATGCTTTGCAAAACTCAAGCTACAGTATAATATTATTGTATTTGTTTAGTGTTTGCAATAATGAGTAATTGTTAAGAGATATAATAAGTAGCACATATATATATGAAACAGATGACAATTATAATATGAATATGATATAATATATAGTAACATACCTGCTTTTCATCTAGATACTTGCTATTACTGTCAACTTCAATTGCTGTTGAAGAAGCTGTCAGTGAAGATACACTAAATTTGTGGTGATTCAATTTTGTCAATGATTGAATGCCAAATCCATCGATACTAATTATTACTAGCAGCAACAAAATCACTGATATTACTATGCTATATCTACAATCAAACATACTTATTGCCTCTTATTGCAGTGCTTGCATTAGCTACTACCAACAACCCACAATAATCCGGGAGTATGTACCTATCGTACTCTGTATGAGTGTACTCTCATAAAAGGATACAAGCTTATCTTTTTCGCAAGTCATTACGACACAAGATAGAATTGAGCCTCGTACTTTCAAATCAATGTCAAAGTTCGACTGACAACAACCTATGCAGTAGAGGAGAATACCTATGCAATGAAAGTATATTGACAGTATGGCTATGATTAAAATTCATTGCAATATCTGATATGAAGTTCACAAACAATCTTAACAAATCTCCAAACAAAAGTTATTGTTGTGGAAAAATAATATTAGGCTGGCATCCGAGAATACTCGCACTGCTAATAACAGTAGCCCTAGGATTATCAATAGTATCATCACTCGATTGTAGGTATATAATAGTTGATCTTGGATTCATACCGCAACGTTACTTTGATGATACATTAGCGTTTGGATTATGGGCTTACTCAGCGCCCGGTGGAAGATGTTTATCATATTCAGAATCACGTCAGATTGGTTTATTCTCCGAGGGGGATATGACATATACAAGTTTATTAATGAATGGTGATATTAATTGGACTATAGCGAGGATATTAGCATTAGTGGGCGTTGCCTTTGGATCTATTGCATTGGTAAGTCGTTATAAGTTTATTGCAATGATAATTATTACACACTCTCTGATGAATCTCGTCTCTCGTATCTTTTTTAAAGTTATCAATCATATATAATTTATGCAAAAAACAACCACATCTTGTGGATATTATATCATACACAACCATAACTGCTTTTCTGAGTGAATGTAAGACATCATTTCGAGTTTGTCCATATCTTGAAGTATTGTTTATCTCACTTATCCCCCCTCAACTCTCCCCTCCTCTCTCCCTCTCATATTATATTATTATAGGTTCAAAATTTGGCTTATTCTTGGGAACAGATATATGTAAATCTGAAGAATACTGGTATAGTAATATATCGGAGGAGTTCTCCGGATCTAAATCCTGTAAGATTGGTATGGGTGGCTACCTGAGTATAGGTTCATTTGTAGCGTACTTCATCAGTATGATTTTAGCTATTAGCAACTTCACAACTGCACCTCAAACTGATTATACCCATGGCGAAGAAGATAGTTTACCATCATGGATGTTGGACGAAGATGGCACAATAATACCAAATGCCAAAAAGCCACCAGAGAATAAGGTGCCGGATTATAATCGTTCTAGTTTAAATTATGATTGGTCTACACAGTCAGATAGTCTCGAAGCTTCCAAGAGAAATGTAAACAACAGCAATCAGTCCAATCAAAGGTTACAAAGTAGTAGGACTGGTCCTTCCTCAGCAGCCGAGCGTCATCGAAATATGCAAGCAAGTTTTAATCAATCTGATTCAAGAATGCATAGGAGGGTAGGCTCTCGAGATAGTAACGTCCACTCCAGTTTCAATTCAGATGATCAAAGATTACATGATAGTAGGGTAGGTCAAGATCACCGCAATATGTATTCCAATTTCAATCAATCCAATCAGAGACTACGTAGTAGCGGAACTGGTCGTTCACCTGATCGTAGTAATCATGTACAAGCGAGTTTTAATCAATCTGATTCAAGATTATACAGAAGTAGTAGAAGTGGCGCGAGAGATCGCAATATACATTCCAGTTTCAACTCAGATGATCAAAGACTATATGATAGCAGAAGAAGTGGTCCATACAATGTAAATTCTAGTTTCAATCAATCCAATCTATATGATAGCAGAACTGGGAATGAGCAGAATCAGCAAGTAGAAGATTATGCTATTGATGAGATGATTGAGGAGGGTGGAGAGTACGAAGATGAGTTAGGTGACTTACCAGAGTTTCAAGGCTACAGCAATCCTCCTCCGCAAGATGATGAGGTTAGTGAAATGACATGGGATATGGCATATTGAGTTTAAATCAACAAGGGACGCATCTTTATACATTTCAGAATAGACAACACGGAACATCAATACAACATATAAGTAGATGAATATAAAATTAGGATAGTCAAGCTATAGGTTTACTTTAACACTTCTCTAGCTACCTTTTATTATTGAGAAGAACACTCAGGGTCTCAGTACAGTAAGGACAGCTACCGTAAAGCCGATCAAAACTGATCTTTGCTGTTGGAAGCGAATGTAACCATTCAAATAAACATGATTCATGATAGTGCCTATTGCAACTTGGATTGCTACATTTTGCTTCAGGGAGGGGACCGTCGTCCGCGCTTCCGTCTTCTGTGGGTAAGCGGTGTGTATAACATATTCCACACTCGACCAAGAAGTCACTCTTGTCGGTTGAAGGAACTAATGGGGAAGGAAGTGGTGAACCAAACCATAGTTCAAGATTCTCGCGAATACTCCGTTCTTCTGACCATCGTTTTGCGTTGTTCTCATGTGACTTTTTCTTTAAATCTTCTTGTTCATTGTCTTCAGCAACAAAAGTAGCAAAGGAAGTTCTCCAGTCAACAACTTCTCTACTATTATTCTCTCCACTTGCATTGGCTGCAGCTAACATAGTCGCTTTTGTCACTCCAAGAAATCGAGTCATAACAGGTACACCTCTAGCATTCTCCGGGTCTAATACAATCACCATACTTGCTCCTCCTTCCCATAAAGCAATCCTCCGTTCAACACTACATCTTCGTGCGGGTAACGAAGGTTCTAATATCCACAAGTGTGCATCTAAATCATCTAACTCATTGAATAAAGGTTGATACTTGACGAGTGCTTGTTCAAAATGATGTTGTATTCTTGGTAGCGTTTCAGTATTGCTTCGAATAGTATTTCCATCCTCCCACCATTTGTCAAGACGAATGTTCTTATCTTCCAATACAAATTCAGATGGCATATCCATTGTAAGAACAATACTTGGGTATAGCTCAGCGTGCCATGTATGACTACGCTTCTGATCATCAAGACATGTTACTGATAGAGATGTGAGATCAGCAGGAGTGGTTTCATCCCCAGAACTACTACTATTAGCAGATGATTGTTTATGAAGTGATACATCGGTAACAGTTGCCATAGACTGAAGTACACTTAACTGACGAGCAAGCGAAGAATAGTACTTCAATGGCGGAGGAGATAATGAAGATGCAGATTGCCCTGACGATGCTTTGCGTTTTCTACTATTGTTTCTATCAGTTCCACCACTAATACTACTTTGTGATTTCTCTTTCCGTAGCTGTTGCTGCACAGCAGAGAGAAGCTCACACATAACTGCTTCTGATCTTACTAAAAACTCTTCTTGTATACTTGCTACTGATGAATTATTCATATTCATACTATTATTATTTGCAATCGCTCCATCTGAAGCATCCTTTAAACGCTCCTTCAGCTGAACCTCTAAAGATTGAGCGATTCTAATTAATTCATGTGAAGGATGCTGCTTCTTGTTATTTGTATTGTTGTTATTTCTACCATTTGTATGTGTGGTAGCGAATAACTTGGGTAGCAAACGTATGATATTATTTTCTTCATTTTGTATCCGTGTATTTGTCTGTTTGGATTGTATAGGGACAGCACTCAAAGTAGACATATCAGGGTTGGCCACATATTTTGCATTTTGATTATTGCTTGTGTTACCATTATTTTCTGTAACACTACGCAGCCTAAGGAGACAGTGATACTTTGCAACATGAAGAGTACTCTCCAAATATGTGGATGTGATATGAGTAAGGATTGGCGTCCCTATGGAGTTCATAATTCACTATAGAATGAAGGGGTCAAGAGGGTGAACAGTGTACTCTAAAAAGTTGTTGCTTTATTTAGCGATAAAACGACTACATTAGACACCACATATCACATACACTGCTGGATGGTATTGTTTTGTACAACACAATATGAGTACAGATGATATCATCTTATCAGTATGTGCCAACTGTGGCAAAGGCGAGGAAGATAGTGATAAACTAAAAGCATGCACGACATGTAAGGTGGTGAAATATTGCAATAGAGAATGTCAAATTGCCCATCGTCCACAACATAAGAAAGAATGTCGAGAACGAGAGGCTGAATTGCACAATGAAAAGCTATTTGCAGAGCCACCATCACAACATGGAGACTGTCCAATTTCTTTCTTACGGTTACCATCCCTAAGAACGGGGTATAGATACAAGTCATGTTGTGGAAAAGATGTATGCAGTGGATGTTATCATGCTCCTGTTTATGATAACCAAGGTAACGAAGTTGATAATAAAAAGTGTGCTCATTGTAGAACTCCTTGGCCTTCAGACGATGAGGAGGCAACGGAGAGAGAAAAGAAAAGAATGAAAGTTAACGATCCCAAAGCAATCTTCAATATCGGAAGTTACTATGCGAGAGGGATTCGTGGTTTTCCGAAAGATATGGATAAGGCATTAGAACTTTACCATCGTGCAGGAGATCATTGAAAACATATGGCGTCAAATAAAACCACATCATGGCATAAAATACTGAGCCAACTATTTAGATCAATTCAAGCTGCTATCCACTATTTAGATCAATTCAAGCTGCTATCCATTAATTGATTGCAATCAATATAGTTGGATTGAAACAATAATGTCAGGACTACTACACCTCGTGGAGGCCGCTACGGCGCTTACACAACTTTATCCATCAGCGGATTATTCTGCCCCATCAACGATGTCAACAAATTTTACTTCCTCCTCCTCACAACAAGTGATGTCAACAGCTGCTGCCTCCACCACTATACCAGCCTATACTGTTACTACATCCGCCCACCAATCTCGGAGGGCATCTACCCACAATATCAGTGATGCTGATGATGATATGGACACAAGTTGTGTACCTAAGATTCAAGATCACCTACAGGCTCTACGGGCAGCAGCCGTCGCGGCTGGACTAGACACCCAGCCTGCTGCTCCACTAAACAATAACAACGTATCACCTACACCAGAGTCCTTATCCACATCGTTAGCATCATCCCGTGCCTTCTATTCAAGTATTGCAGAGACCAATAAGGAGACGTTTCCGATGCGTCTACATGCGATTCTAGCTGATACATCCATCAGTGATGTCGTCTCATGGTTACCTCATGGCAAGGCCTTTGTCGTTCTCAATCCAGATGTATTCACCACACAGGTATTGCCACGGTATATTTCAACTGAGAATGGTACGTCGTCGACGAAATCGTCTACTACACCCAAGTATCCTTCATTCACACGCAAGTTGAATAGATGGGGGTTCAAACAAGTATCCCGTGGTGGAGATGCTGGTGCCTTCTCCCATGATCTCTTTCAGAGAGATTATCCCGAGTTATGTAGGAGTATGGTATGTCAAAAATCACGCAAGGCAAAGAATAAGATTGCCTTAAATGGGAGTGTACAATCGGAGGATATGATGAGTGTATCAAGTGCTTCTACTAAGAGTGTATCCTTGGGTGAGAAGCGTCCATATTCATCCACTGTGACAGTTTCCACAGCGGGGGGACATACCTCTTCTTCCTCCTCTTCATCCAATGTGAGGAATTTGCCATTGAAGAAGAGAAAATCTCATAAACATATAAATGGTGACGGTATCCCCTCGATGATTACCCACCGTAATCAGAAGATGCCTGCATCTACTACCTCCAACATGGAGAGTGATCTCACAAGCGGTAGTGACACCAGTGGCTCTGTTTATTGCAACAATAATGTTGTATCCAAGTCTACAGATAAAGCAACTCTTAATGTTGTGAAAAATAATGCTACTTTATCTGCCGAGGCTGCTGCAGCAAGAGAGGCACTAGCTCGTCACTTTCATGAACAACATCGTGCCTTTGCCTTGGCTACACTTATGGAGAACAGCCGTTTGGCTCTGGAGGCGGCTGGGGTGAAGAATGCACAAGCTTCGAATCAAGTGGCGGCACCTGCAACCCCTCCCCAACAGGAACAGAAATCGTCAAGTCAAGGCTCTCCTACTGTTGGTGCGATTACGACATATTCACCAATGGTGTTTGCTCCTACTGTGAGTGTTGCCGAGGATACAAAGATGCCAGCTAACAAGATGACCCCTCAGGAAGATGATGCCAATGAAAGAGCTTTCTCTGCTGCTGAGTCTGCCAAGACGGAACTTTACTCTGCCTTTCTTCAAGCACTGGCGAGTAATGGCATGACTGTTAAGAGCTCATGACAATAATGAGTATGGTTTTTCTTTTCTTCGCCCACGGTTCATTGCAGTAGCCATTTCTGTCAGTGACCAAGTGATCAAGGCGTCAAATTTTTTTACAATACTTTACACAATTTTGCAACTAGTAAATCTTAAGAACGAGTTGTACATACTCTTATGTCTAAATAAATAGTATGTCATATATCAATAGTCGACTTACATACGGATTTGACAATGTGGAAAGGCTTAACTCCCGAACCAATCAAAAACAATTCAACACGTAAACCGCTTGCTAGTCGTAAATTGTTGGTGACTCACAGTTGTTGAAGTATCTTCTCTATGGTATCTTTCCGTTCAATCTCCTCGCAACTCGAGGAGTAAAACATCCTCATCTCTTCTTTGTAAACAGTTAGCAGCACAACCTCTATCTACATACATACATGATATCTTCATAATAAATAATAAAATGTTGCTACAGAATGCCTTATTGGGCTTTACCCTAGTGGGTGGTGTCTCTGGATTCTCTACGCCACAATCGTTATACAACAACAGACACATCAATAATAATTTATCATCCACAGCTCGATTTTCTACTATAGTTGAACCTCCTACAACCACAGTCCCACCCATTGTAGCAAATGATTTAGATGATACTTCTAAAGAACCTACGTCATGGGATTGCAATGAAGAAGCTGAGTGTGTGGTAGTACCGGCCTGTGATGAAGAAGATTGTCGTACAAGTTTAGATGTTAGGATACATGGTGATTGGTATGATTTGTCTGGATGGCGTAAGGCACATCCAGCAGGTGCACATTGGATAGATTGGTATGATGGTCGTGATGCTACCGAGGTAATGGATGCCTTCCACTCGAAGAAGGGACGTGAAATGTATAAAAGATTACCAAAAAGTGCTGAGGAAACTGCTGCCGTGCTTGATGCGTCAGCGGCACCATACTCTAAAACTGAGTTGAACTTTAGGAAATTAAGAGATCAACTCGAAGAAGAGGGTTGGTGGGAACGTGATTATAAACATGAGGCTATATTACTTGGTATTTGGGGTTCATTGGTTGTTGGAGCTGCCGCTACAGCCGATACGGCACCTCCTCTATCAACATTTCTATTGGCTTTATCCATGACAAATGCTGGTTGGTTAGGACATGATTACATCCATGGAATTGATACCTTCTCCAATACTTTGCGACCATTTGCTGCAGTAGCTGCTGGATTAGGACAAACATGGTGGAGTGATAAACACAACAAGCATCACGCGCTAACAAATGAAATGGGAGTTGACGAGGATATTGCAACTGATCCCTTCCTCTTTCCTTGGGCACCTGATCCAGCGAATGATTCACCATTACGTAAGATTCAGCATATTACCTTCCCAGTGATATTCTCATTCCTCTTTGCATTGTGGCGTGTGGATACGCTGCAGGTCGCTGTGGATTCTGTTGAGACTAAGCGTCCTGATGCCAAGAATGAGTTGTGGTACTTATTGGCACATTACTTTGCCCTGTTGACATTCTTCCCATTTACAGTTTGGGTTCCAGCAGTCTTCCTATCAGGTCTTATGTCAGCTTTGATTGTTACACCAACACATCAGAATGAGGAATACTTTAATGAATATCAGCCTGATTGGGTCACTGCTCAATTCGAAAGTACTCGTAATGCTGTCACTACCAACCCCTTCTCTGAATGGTTATGGGGAGGTATGCAATATCAACTTGAACATCATTTGTTCCCCAGTATGCCTCGATCTAAGTATCCTTCACTTAGGCCAATCTTAATGAAGTTTGCTGAGGAGAATAATGTACCAGGAGGATACCGTGAGAGTGGAGAGTTTGAGATTTTGTATGATAACTGGGATTTATATAGACGGGTTGCTAAATCTGATCCAGTTCCAGGTGCGCCATACAGTCGAGGTAATGGACAATTGGGTGCTATTGATTCGGGTGGTTCTCCTGGTGCTGGCGGCGTTGGACTTGGCAAAGTAATGTAATTTATGGAGGCGATTTGACGTTATTTGCTATGTCACTACTATTGTATTTATAGATTGTCAAGGCGGACTTGAGAATTATAGATAAGATGATACAGATTACTAAAAAGCTTTGACATTAAACACTG
>Ga0214479_100349_pt1 | contig 28582 bp, 18 predicted proteins | sample M1_20Mar14CPVII9_5_FD_165054 | JGI IMG/M metagenome (GOLD analysis project Ga0214479, IMG submission 165054) | Marine eukaryotic communities from Monterey Bay, California, United States - M1_20Mar14CPVII9sort6BwellE14 | ecosystem: Environmental > Aquatic > Marine > Unclassified | place: USA...
TAACCAGTGCAGTGCATGCGAGGTTTTAGTGCATGAAATCTGCACTAGTGAAGCCCCAAAATGCACGCATGAGCGATAGCGAATGCGGGCATGTGGGGCTGAACGCGTGCAGATTTCATGTACTCAAAGTCTCAAATGCAATGCACGTGTTACAGTGAGCGTTATTATGTATGACAATGAGAGCACATATTCGAGCACATCATTGCAAAACAACGAGCACCGTGTAATTGTATAGTATGTATCATATCGATATTCATTATGAAACATACTATCTATCAACTACCTACTACCAACTAATGCAATTCTCAATAATGTAAGCGAGCGATACCCCTAAATATGCCCTCCTTTTTGCCTCTTTTTGATCTCTCTTTAGCGATGTCACAATGCAATTGCACGGTGCAAGTTGTTTTGCACGGTGTGCAAGAATATCTGCACTAGTGGTCATACAATAAATGCATGCGTATAGCTGAATAGAATTGATGCAATAAGAGACTAGAGGTCGCCGCCTTTACTATCTAGAAGTGTTCGTAGTGCTGCTTCAATTGTTGGTGCCATAGTCGTGGTTTTGATATTAGAAAATTAGATACAAAGTACATAATTTACTTTTACTACACTCACACAAACACATTACGATGAGCCAAGAAGCTGCAAAACGGCGAAAGGCCGATGATAATAATAGAATTATAAATGAAGTTAATACCGGGGTATTGATAGATATGTTTGATCAGATGAAAAATGATATGACCAGACAAATGGTTCTACTAAAAACTGATTCTGATAGGAAGATATCAAAGATGCAAGATGAGATTGACAGTTTGAAAACTCAAAAGAAAAGTATGGAAGAAGATATTAAGAATCTTACGGATGGACAAGATGAGGCGTATACTTTGATTTTTGATATGCAAGAGGAGATTGATAGTCTAAAGGCAGACAGGGAGGAGGTTGTCGTATCTAAAATTGATGATTGGGAGTACCCTTTATCAATAGATATCCCTGCCAACTATTGGATTGAACAAGGGTTTAATGCCGCCTACTCTCGTGCAGTAAAGAAATTCTTGTGTAAGATACAGCATTTGACATGTTGTATGAGGAGGGGACTGTATATTCAATCGATTGAGTTGGTAGCAAGCTTTGAGAATGAGAGTGAGAATACCATTTTAATCCATGATGATATTCTAGTACCCCATTTGAAACAGCTGACAGATGCACTTAAAGAATATGATTATCCAGGTGCTCCAGAAGACTTGCATTTGTCCAATATCCAACTTGTACCGGAGGTAATTGATATGATAACACAAGCTTTGGCAGCAACCAAGGTCAAGAATGTTTATATTAAGGGTACCGACTTTGTACAAGTATGTCACCAGCTGAACTTCGTCACCAAAATCATGCGAGACAATTCACGCATGAGAGTTTTTCGTTGGAAAGAGAACCCCATTTACACCATTCAGCATGCAAATGATCTAGTTGGGGCAATTACAAACCACCCACATCTCAAGGCCATAGATATGAGTGGCTGTTTCACTCAAGGGAATCATGGCCATGAAACTTTATGCAGACTTCTGTCAGGAGACAAATATGAGAAAGTTAGATTCCACAATAACAATATTATCACATTGGGTAGTACACACATACCAGATTATATTGCAACTAATCCTCCGCTGACAATTCTCAATCTAAAATCTAATCATCTTGACGACAGTGATGCTCGGCTAATTGCACGGGCTTTAAAACAAAACACCAAGCTTAAGATATTATGTCTCGGGGGGAACGATATCACAGAAGTTGCCATTAATGCATTGAAAAGGTCAATATTTGATCCATCGTCCACTTTGAACTCTGCTGCTAGCTCCAATCATACTTGTTTGATCAAGGGAGTTGGTTTAGAAAAGTACTTTTATGATAAGGCTGCCACCGAAAGAGAAATCAGGGGCAAAAAGATATACTCACTTCTATCCAAAAGAGCAATAGAAAGTTCTAACGCATATCATTTGGATTTGGAACTTGGGGAAGATGGTCTGAAACTTGCTCCAAGAGTATTGAGTTGTGTGAATAGGTACAAAAAAAGATACATTGATTGGCCACAATTAGGAGGTTATTTTGGCCACCCAATGAGTTACAGATACATTTCTTCTTGGCCAGAAGATAAAAACTTCAAGCCCCTCATAAGACCAGTTGCTATCGTTTATGACATATTACGGAACTGGAGGATGCCTGAGCTGTACGAAAGGAAGAGTTCGAAGAAGAGTCGGGAAAATATTACTGGGAATGGTCGTATGTAGAAACTTTTACTTAGTCATGTTATCATTGTTTACATCTTCTACCCGTTGTGCCGATCGTCTCCGGCGGCTTCATAAAGTAGTATCACTCAATAATGCACCAAATTCCTTCCTCTCGTGTAGTATAGCTAATCCAGGTGATTCGAGGCATCTCAAATCTCTTTCTTGCGGTGGAATATATTGGAATCCAGAATCTTCGTCATGATTTGTATCACTATTCAATACAAATCCATCTGTATATCCACCAATTGATTTACTACCAATGAATAGAGCAGGCATGCTAGTTCTTCCTGTTGACAATGCAATAGATGCTCGTATACGCTTCCCGTCTCTATTCATATCCTCCAATTCAATAACTTGCAACTTCCCATCCCCATTAATCAATTGATACTCTTCCTCTAATAATTGTTTGGCAAGTAAACACCATGGACAATCTACGAATGAAAATAAAGTAATTGGTGCTTGATTTAAAACCTGTATAAGAGATTCATACCCTTCATGTTCATTAAAGTCTTGTCCAGCAGCTTCGACAATCTTTTCAATCTTCCAATCACCTAACAGAGCTTGTTCTGATGCCATTATATCCGATATTAACTTACCTACTGGTCCATTGGCAAATTGTATCTTGTCCTTATCTGGTGCATTAACCAATGGTGTTGATTTCATCATGTGTCGAACTTGATTTGATGTTACATGTTCTTCGTGTAGTTCATTGAATAGTGTAGATGTTTTGATATAGTTTACTATAGCATTTTGAAATGACCATCCGTTGACAGCAGTTGATGTTATCATGAAGTATGAGCAGACAATGAAGAAGAATCTATACATGATACAAAGTAAATAAATGTTGCAGTAATTTGCAAAGGGTTGCTTTGTTATGATATTCTCCCTCTCGGATTTGTGTGTGGTATCCTTTATCTGTAACATCTACAACAATCCTTCTCTCTAAATGATGAATAAGAGGAAAAGAGAAGAGGAGCAGTGGGTCTCTCAATATGTGAGAGATTGAATGACTCTTCATGGTGCAGGCAAGCAATCGTTGCTAGAAAAGGGGAGAGGATACCGCACGAAAAAATGACGATTGTTGTGTTTGATGATGATTGCAATATCGTAGTGCTCAGATCTCTCACAATATCTATCAAATCATGTCAATGAATAGAGGAAAAGCATCAATATTATTATGTCTTGTTGCATTTGTCAGCTTTGCTAACTCCTTCATGTTGCCAATATCAACTGAAACTGTGAAGAAGAATCCATCACAAGATTATATATCAAAGAAGAGAAGAATATCAATTTCATCATCGCATCATTATAACAACAATAGACATAATTTCATACTATCATCAAGTAACAATAGCAATGAGAATGGAGAAGACAAGTTCTCCTTCTTTCAGCGTATAGAATCCACTAAGACTGCAGCACTTGGTTTACTTTCTGGTGGTATATTATCCACACCATTCATAGCATTGCATGATATACCTGCCTACGGCGCTGCATCATGGGAGTTTGATACTGATATGGGGAGTTTACAATCTGCCTTATTTGCCATAGTCTATCGATATTGTATAAGGGAAGAAGATGATAATGAAATGCTCAACCAAGGAGTGGTGGGAGCCTTTGTAGTAACTCGAACATTGTCACGAATTAGAGTTCCTCTCTATTGTACAGCGGCGCCATTAGATTGCGGAGATCCATTGGGTTACTTTGATTATGATATGCTACAGCAGTTGGTATTGAATGGGTTGGAAAGTGTGGCATTGTTTGGTGGTGCGGCATTGGCTATGGAGTATGCATATTCAAAGAAGTTGATATCCAAGTTTCCTAATTAGATCTGGACTACTTGATATATGCCTATTCAAAGAAGTGGTAACCAATTTTAATTGTGTGAATATTACAGAATATTATTGCAAAATATACATCTGCTCTTCTGCTGACTGATAATCTAAAATCCGGATATGTATCCAGAAATGAAGGCTTGTGACTTGTTTCCCCGTTCAATCGAGACCATCGTCCTTCCCTGGATCAACGTGGCTTCTCCTTTGACGAACCAACAGTATTCACCAGAAAGTTTTCCATACATCATGCCTCCTAACCTTTGGCCATCTTTGAATACTGTTACAGTTCCCTCTGCATAATCGAGTGTCATGCCAATATGACGAATCTTTGGTGCTGGGCGTTGGTATTGGTAGTGGTCCCAATCGGCTCCGATAAAACCAAGAGAATGGCCTATACCTTTTTTGTTTCGGTAATGGTATCGCCCGTTTTCCAAGTAGAGGGCACAGTAATGAACGTCACTACCACCCCAATGTTCGGTCTTATTACAGACTAAATTCTCCCAATCCGATAAATGTGGCCTTACAATGCCAAGGCTCACTCCTAACATATCCCCAGTGCATTCAAATGTGACATGATGCTTTCCAGACCTCATTACCTGGTTACTAATTGCAGTTGAATTACTGAAAGACACAATCCTGACTCTTGTTTTTTTCATCATGCAATATGAATTACTATAATGTTTAATATCAGGTCCAAAGAGCTTATCAAACTTTAATGGTGAACGGAGTACTTCCAACTCATGATATAATTCGATCCATGACTCATCGTCATACTTTGGTAATTGATGTTTTTCATCATCACTTGTCCATTTGCTGTTGATTATATCTTGTGCCGTTTTATTCACTAAACTATTCTCGTGGTCATCTTTGATGATCCCGAAGCGTCGACATGTTAATGCTAGACTAACTAGATCCCTTGATCCAAGATAAGATGAGATGTTTAGTACTATATCATTACTAACAGTACCAATGTTATTGCAACATTCGCCCTCATTATTTGATTTCAATTCAATGGTAGACATAAGATATGCTTCAAACTATTAAGTGTTGATTAATAATTATATGGTTTTATATGAAGTTTAGTATTCGTCACCACCACCAACAGCAACAATTATTAGCCTTTGCTTAGAGTATAGCTCCTCCTAGCTTCCCTCATATATCATTCACTCTTTGCCGCTGCCTGTCTTTGTTATTTTTATTCCCACTTTTGTTTAGCGACTAAACGTACCTCTTTAGTTTATTTGAGTTGAGCTAGGAGAGATTTAGTTCATAGAGGTTACGCATCACTAGCGGCTTGGTCCAGCCTTCCATTTACTACCATAGTATAGTGTATCGGTAGTATTACATTATGAGTAGTGCTACTAATATTAACGTGGATATGGACGGTTCTTTGTCTGCCACAAACAAACAACAAAATACCAATGACGAAAAAATGGCTGATGGTGCACCTCAAATTGCTGGTGGAGAGGATAACAGCGAGGAGGAATTAGTACTACCGCCTGAAGTATGGGCAAGTGTTATGGAATGTAAGTTATTCATATATTAAATGTTTTACGGTATATTGATTGCATACCTCGTCCCTCAATCTAACTAAATCTTGTATACTTTTTATGTTTGGTTTATGGTTCATGCACTTAACTTTGTTGAATTGGTTGGATTGGTTTGGATTACGTATATACAACAACTATTTATGGCACGTCTAATAATGAATTTTGATGATTAATGTTTACACCGCCAACTAAACCCTCCGACACGATATACTTTAAAAACATTTGACAATGGCTAATATTTAATGATGGGATTATTTATAATTACAATAATACCTCCGTGACCGTGCTCGTTACTTATGGATTTACGCTTGAATCACGTTACATTACTTTATCAATCACATTTAATAAGATCTCCCATTTAATACTGTGCTGTCATGCGGAGCTACATGCCGTTCGATATTACATGACGCCATGCCGCTCGTCAAAAGTATATGTATTGATAAATCTTCACAGATGAATCTAGCCGTGGCTTCTCGGTTCCGTGATGTTAAAGAAATACATATCAATTCATTCTTATCGGTTACAATTGAAGAGGAGGGTACAGAGGATGAGTTTAGGTATGCTCATCTAGACTTGGAAAGTAAAATTAGGACAGTTCCCTTTCTATCTAGGTTTGCTTCTTTGGAGGTGGTTCACTTTAGATGGAAGAATGAAGCGGGTGGAACTCTTATGAAAGACTTTGCATCTGCGGATTGTTATTTTGGTGAAGGTCATGATGAATATCCAAACGAGGGGAATAGGGAGAGACTTCTTGCCTTCCTTGACAATTTCAGTGGAGCATTTACTTGCGGAGCTCTACCAAAACAGCTCAAGATATCGGGATTGTCCTGCCCATGGCTAAATGAAGGTACAATTAACTGTGAAACATGTTTACGTGCATGTAAAGAGTTCCCAGTTCAATCTGTTGTTGAGTTTGAGTGTAGAAGATCGTCAACAAACAATGTTTCATCTGGGAGAATGTATGGTCTAGATGTATGTTTAGATCGAGCTAAGATTGACAGTATCATTATGAGTAGGCCCGGTGGGAAGGAACTACTGCACTCCAAAGACCGTCTATTGCGTCTATTAGGCAGGGGACGGAAGTATCGGATCGATGTTCAGGGAACACTTCATTTTGTCAAATACAAACAAGAAGAATTAGATGAGATTAGAAGAGTAATCCGATATGCAGAGTTGGATGTTAAAAAGTTATCAATGGAATCTGTATCGAATGCTATTATGAACTCATTTGCAACGGGTGATAGAATTCCATCTAGGAATAGGTGCATTCTATCAGAGGCGTCTCTTGATTATCTGGCGAATGAGATTGGCCTACCCATTGACAGGGCGGACCTTGAGACAGACTTTATGACTCATATACAGCAATTTGTGTGGGTATTGATGCAATGCCATGAATCAGATATGAATGAAAGATTTTGTCAGTATACAGATATTGAGATTGATTGCTTAAAAGTGGTTCGTCGTTATCTGGAGGTAAATACGTCTTCTGTTCAAGAGGTTGTTGAATTGATACCTTGTTTGGTGAATTCCATGACTAATAGTCAAGAAATGAAGTTGGAAGCAGCACACTCATTAAAGGATATCTTTGCCAAAGGCACAGACGAGGATAGAAAGACTATCGTTAGTGAAGGGGCTGTTACATTGTTTACTGATATGTTAGATTCAGCCAAAGACAACCTTGTCAAAGTTGGATTACTTTCGTTAGTTGAAATTGCCACCAAAGGAACGTCCGACAATGTTGACATTATTGCTGAATTGGGTGCAATTCCAAAGTTGATTAAGCTACTTGATTCGAAACAAAAGGATTGTGTGAACAGTTCATTACAGGTACTTGTTGCCGCAAAAGACCACATCAAAGTGCACAACCATACAACACTGCTTCACCATGTCATCCGTATAATGAATATAGAGGATTCTCACCAGTCAGATAGGTTATTACATTGCTCGGAATTGCTCCGTGAGATACTCGAGGCAGACAAACCTCCTATTCAGACGATTGGTTCTGGTGTGATACCTAGATTGATAGAGATATTGGCAACAACTGAAAATGACATCATACGGTTACATTTAATATGCTCGGTCGATCTGTTTGCAGGAACAAAGAAACATGTAGATATGCTTGTTAAGAGCACGGGCTTTCTTCCCGTATTGGTTAGTCTCGTTAAGTCGCAACACGATACTATTTCTGAGAAAGCAATCACAGTACTTGGCAAGGTTGTCAGTATGGATGAAACTCAACATCAGGATATGCTATTACAAGCTGGTATTGTGGAGCATTTGTTACGAGTGCTCAAGGAGTCAACAGTCGACAAAACATTGGAGAATACATCATTAGTCTTGTCAAAATGTTGTCGGGGTAGGAAGCTGAATGACTTTGCCACTAGCAAGGAAGCGTTAATGGCATTGACTAAACTTCTTATGATCAACAACGAGGCGGTTGTATGTAACTCTTGTTGGGCGTTGTACCATATTCTACACCAGATGACGCATGATGAAGTAAATATAGCGATGAGCATTGGGTTTGTCAAGCCTTTGCTCAACCTGTTACAAACTCCTCATAATGTCCAGCAACCTGTATTGAAATCTCTACATCTCCTCTCATCGAGAGGCGGTGCATGTGTCGAAGCCATTTCTCACCGCAATGGTATTTCTCGCCTATCCAAAACATTATCCAGTACGAATCAAGAGCTTGCAACTTGGACGATTTCCAATCTTATTAGTGGCAACAGAGAACAGATACAGACTGCCATTGATAATAATGTAGTACCATCTTTGGCTAAGATGTTGACATTAGAACAGTACGAAAAGAAGTCAAACAAGGCCGCACTTTGGACGTTGTATCAGATTACGAAAGCAGGCAATGCATCACAAATCAAATACTTGATAACCGAAGGATGTATGAACAAGCTTTTTGATTTGTTCAGTAACTTGGAATGCAACTGTGCAACGATTGGCATATGGGCGCTGAAGCAGATCATCAAAGTTGGTAAAGAGCAGTCTCCCAGCCTTTCATCCGGAGTGGAAGATATCGAGACGAAACTTCAAGAGATGATGTATATGAATCTACAATGTGAACAGAATACGGAGCGTATTCAGTTACTTGAGAAGAAGATAGCATGGCTAAAGTTTGATCAGCAGAACGAATGTGTCGAATCATTCAGTGTTGCTAGTGAGCTACTACAGGAGCAGCTTCGTGATAATGATCAAAGATTGCAATCTATCGTTCAGAAGATTACTTTGACTGACAAAAAATCGCCATTGGGCCATGTGTAGTAAGTTCTTTTGTCTTTGTCTCACTTCTCTTGATATTGATGATGACTAATAATCTATCTTTATACACCAGTGCTAAGCTCCATAAGAAAGAAAAGGAAGTCGAAGAGTTCCTCTTGTCTCAGCTGTCCAAAACTAACACTCAGCTTATCCGTGCCAGTACAAAGCTTGAAAAGTTACGCGATAGTGCTAAGAAAGTTGCTCCTAATAAAGAATGGCAAGAACGCCTTGCTTGTGGTGACATGCCGACAGAATTGGTTGCTGCTAACAAAGAACTGAATGAGTTAGCAACAAAGACATACACTGTAGAAGTAGATGGAGATAAAATGAAAGAAGTGATCGAGAGATTGTTTGACAGCGTACGCGTTGAAGCGAAGAAGAAGAAAAGGTCAAAGAAAAGGAAAGTCGAGGAACTCAACAACGAGGATGATGACAAACAAGCATCGCCAAAGAAGAAACTAGGCGGTGGAAGTGGAAAGAGACTAAGACTAAGAAAGTTGTCTCTTGACGATGGCAAGTAGAAGTTGTACTTTGACTTTGGAAGGGAAGTATTACATAAACCATAGGATCAAATGAAAGTTATATGAATCACCTACAATGATCATTGTAACCCCCTAGCCTACTCTATAATACATATACATCCGCTAAACCCAGCGTGACTTGAATGATATAAAGCCTCGGTATTTAGGGTTGAAAGATTGTGACACATGATATGAGCAACGAAATTTTGGCGACCAAACCAGTTCCAATTTTTCACACCTCTCATCCCATCACTATCTTTATCCTCTCCTAATTAATTAATTGCCGCCTCTTCTTAGTATCATTTTATCACCCTACTCGCATATCTACTTGCAGCATTGTTATCTATACAGCCTAGTTGCAAATATCTGAAAAGTATAGGGCGTCAAAACAGGAGGTGCCGAGTAATTATAAAATCAACTCTCGACTCAATTTTTAGGGTAGATAAGTTGAAGAGCAATCCCCAACTGGATTTCACATACACGGAGCGCTCTGATATCGCTACAGAAGACAGATATATTACAGATCTAATACCTTATTATACACGGACTCCGCGTTCATATAAGATATCATACAGATACGACAATATAAGGATACCACAAGCGAATCAAAAACAATATGGTTGCAACTCAAAGAATGCCTCATAAAGCAACCAAAATATCAACAATATGCGCCGTAACAATCATGGCAACTGCATTAATATCAAAAGGAGTATCAGTTGCCGCATTTTCACCATCCAACACTCCAATAACTCCTTTAACAACAACTTTTAAGGAAGGATACACCAAAAATAATAAATTTAAAGAAAGAACCAACAGAGTATCAAACTTGGCACTATCTGCTGCCCCATCTGCTGCAATATCACCATCAAACTTGGCAGTATCATTAGATCGTCCACTATTATCACCAGTTGAATATACGTATCGTGCACCTGCTTCTAAATCTGTATGGAGTAGTTTCCTAACTGTATTGCTTTCGGATGTTTTTAAAACTGCATTAGTTGCATTCTTATTGGCAGTGGGTGTTAGTTTAGTTCCCAAGTTTTTGGGTGGTAGTACTGTTAGTGTTGGTAGTGGTACAGCGGGGAGTAGTAGTGGGGAAGTTAGTGGAAGTAGTAGTGTGAAGAATTGGTTATCAACATTGACAAATCGTATTTCAACATCCATTCAATCAATTCTACCAACTAAATCAACAACCAAAACAAAGGAGGCATATACTGAATCAATGCCCTTCACGGGAGATGGAGGATGGGGCAAGGCTACACTCTTATCCAAGAAACATATTGGTAACTCCTACACTATATATGAATTTGCATTACCAAAATCATATTATAAAGTACCATTGGCATTAGGACAGACATTGGAATTTTGTTGTCTAAGTTCAAATGATGATATTTGTACTGGTAGTTTTTACTTGTATGATGGTGATACGTATGGTAAGGGTGGCTCGGTGGGTGTTGTTCGGGTAGTTTTGCCGAATGATAAGGGTGCTGATGAGGGGAATGCTCAGTTTGTAAGTTTACTTTGTTTTGGTTTGATTTGATTTGTCTCTGTGATATCATATGTGGGTATATTGACACTTTATCTTTTCTAACTATTCCTTCATTTCATACGCATCTCGTATACCTTTCAGATGGACATATTACGGAATGAACTCCAAAAGGGAGACGAGGTGGCAATCAAGCCAGGCAAGACACACCTATCCTACTCCGGGAAGCACACACCCGTTACCGACATGGTATACCTAGCCTCTGGACTAGGTATCGTGCCAATCCTTGATCAAATTAAGGCAATTACACCCAAGGGTTCGTCCTCTGTCAAGGTATCAACGGTAGCGTGGTTTAATAACAATCGAGAAGATTTTGATTTAGCCATGGATGAATTAGAATCTGAATATATGAAATATCCAACCAAGTTGGCAGTGTCATGTATTATGGATGATCTAGCCAAGAATCCATTGGAGGGGAATAAGGAAGTTGAGGAGGCTGTGCCGTACTTTAATGCCGGCACTATGGCTGTCATTTCAGGACCCAAGAGCTTTACGGAAATGGCTAGGGGGTATTTAATGAGGAGGGGATATCCTGAGAATTGTATATGTGTGCTTCCGTAGAATAGAGGCATATGGGGTCTAGGGCTTTGGGGCAGGGTTCAGTGGACGTATATACTTAATACGGAGTAGGCGGGGGGCGATGAGTTGGTACTGGGGATGAAAGTATCGACAAGATGGAGAAACTATTCTCTGTGTAGGGCTATATTTTTGGGTGGGGACAATGTTTAAGTAGATACCACAACATCAGTATTAATGCATATAATTAAACATCATTGTAGGCGATTCATAATATATTTAGTCACTATCACTGTCGTCAACTGTCAAGTCCACGACGGCATCATTCTCTTCTTCCCCATTGGCCTCAGAAGGGCCAGCTTTCTTCTTCTTTCCGCCACCGAAGAAGGTAGAGAGACTAGCTTGGACTTTCTTCTTTGACTCGGGTACATCATCTTTATTCTCTCCATTATCCTCAAGTTCCTCCACCTTCCTTTTCTTTGGTTCCTCCTTCTCCTTGGGTTCCTCCTTCTTCATGATTGTTTGAATACTCACATTGTCGAACAATCCCTCGATTCCTTCTTTCATTTTGTTCCTCTCCGTGCTTAGTACTACTCGGGTTTCATTTAGTGATTTGACACTAGACTGGAGCTCTGTCAGCTCTTTGTTTGTGACATCTAGATCGGCTGGTAAATCATCACGAGCAAGACGTTCTTGCCACTTCTTTGCTGGTGCAACTTTCTCCGCTTTACTCTTTAGCTGAGAAAGCGTTTCATTTGCCGTAAATATCTCACTGGCAGTAGCACAGGCCTGAGTCGAGAGGAACTGTCTAGCTTCCTCTTCTTTACTCTTTAGTTTGGCACTGAACAAGTAGTACATATGATGTGAGATGACGATTATATTGGGCAACAGAAAAGATAGACAGATCACTTACTAAACTTGTCCCAAGGGTGAGTCTTCACCAACATCAGCAATCTTCTGTACAATAGATTGCAAGCGTTGATCATTATCACGAAGCTGCTCCTGGAGTAGATCGGGAGCCTTCGTCAATGATTCGACTGTTGATAGATGCTGATCGACCTCTAGCCATGCTTTCTTCTTTGAAAGCAACTCGACACGCTCATTGTTCCGATGAAGTCTTAAATTCTGATCTGTCAATACACGAAGTTTCTTCTCAATGTCCTGTATTCCTGAGGAAAGCAAACGTGCCTTGTTGGGAGATTGTTCTTTGCCTTTTTTGAGAATACAACTGAGCGTCTGAAGAGCTAATACTGTACTACTGCAGTCTATGATGTTCAGCATATCAAAAAGACTGTTCAAACAGCCTTCGGTAAACAAGTATTTGATTTGTGCTGCACTGCCTGCGTTAGTCATCTCATAAAGCGTCGAAAGTGCAGCCTTCTTGAGCCCTTCTTTTGTCGTATCCAATGTCAGCATCTTAGCCAAAGATGGTACTATATTGTTGTCAATGGCAGACTGATTTCTATCTCTACTACCTCTAATGATGTTTGCAATTGCATAGCAAGTATGCTTTTGATTCTTTTCATTGGTGCTAGATAGCAACGTCTTGGACAAGAGGGAGATACCATCGTGAAGAGAAATGGCTTTGACATATGCATTTCCTTTCGAAGAGATGAGTTGGATGGACTTCAATACAGGCTCCTGCACAGGATGTGGAGCGTTTGGTATCAGCTTGAGCAAAGGCTTGATAAATCCGATACTGATCACTTCACTAATCTCATCACGTGACAGTCTAAACAAGACATTGAACAACGCCCAACAAGTGTTGTGTACAACCACCTTATGATCGTTGGCAAGAAGTTCAGTCAATACCATTAACGTCTCTTTGCTAATGGCAAAGTTACTCAACTTCCCCTGCCGACAACATGCAACCAAGGTAGAGGATGTAGCCTCCAATATTGTAAGGGCGGCGTTTGGGGTTTGTAGTACTCGTAGTAGTGGCATCATAATGCCTGCTTGTAGTAACATATCTCGATGTAACTTGGCGACCTTTCCCAGTTCCGATATTGCTTTCTCAGGAAGGCCTCCGTGTTGATATTCAACGATACTAACCAACTTGGGAAGGAAGCCAGTATTCTGTACGAGCACATCTAACTGTTTCTCTGTACCTGCCAAAAGATTGACCATCACATGCTCTAGATTGAATTGAATGGCATCGTTTTCAGTTGTTGTCAATATCTCTATCAGTGTCGGTACCAAACCAGAATCAATAACCGATTGTATCTTCACCGCTTGAAAAAGAACTTGTCCAGGGTTTTCTACTTCGACTATACTACGTAGCAGTACTGAGCTGTTCAATAACTCATCCGACTGTTCGTGTTCTTTCATATTCATGTTTTTGACAAGATGAGTAAGTAATGTCAGGTGATCAGATTCTGGGATATGATCCTTAGCTGCAGCAAGTATCTGCAACGAACTCTTTACACAGTCCTGGTGCTTCGAATCAAGAAGCCCTATCAATTTCGAAACCAATTCTGGAGTGAATGAAGTTGCTTTGATAACATCGTCTGACCCTGGGTTAGTGGCAATGTCAGCCAAGGCGAGTAAGGCAACCATCACAAGAGATTCATTAGTAGAACCTAAGAGCCTTCCAAAGGACGGGATCCCTCTATCGATAATCTTCTTTCTATCCCCGTCAGTCCCTTTTGCAAGGATGTTCTTCAGTATATGTGCAGCTCCTAATTTCTTCTCATCAGCTACTCCATTTTGTAACCAATTAACTAAGCAAGTAGTGGCATTGCTAATTTGTTGAATAGGTGGGTTGTTCTCTGCCTCCGAGAAACGGTGAAGAAGTTTTAAGCAATCCAGATGGATGTCTGTATAGCGATTAAGTACTTCCTCATTCGCATCTTCATTCACTTCAGCATCGCTTTGATTCAATACCGATACAATTTGTTGTGTATGAACCATCAGGTCTTCCAAAGACCTCTCTAAAACATCAATATCAACCGGGAGGCCAATTGTATCCTTCACATACTGGAGGGATTCATCAGATAGAATGCACTGATTCTCAAGGGGCAAACTACTACCATATCCCAAGAATGATGATCTAATTGCCTCTGTTACTGTCGTAGAATCCAATCTTTTCACTTTCAAATTAGCATACTCGATCACCCTCTTAATCTCATTTAGTTCCGTCTGTGTGTATTTGACAATGTAGAGAGTTCTTCCTTCATCATCATCAGAAGTAATTTCGTGACGCCTTCCACTACCCAATAATCGTAATAGACGGTCTTTAGAACGTAACAACTTCCTCCCACCCGGTCTACTTTCAATAATACTTTCAAGCGTAGCCCTTTCTAAACATACATCTAAACCAAATAATCTGCCTGCCCTGCCATTGCTCGAAGAAGAACCCCTGCACTCAAACTCGGCAACTTCCTGCAACGGAAAACTATTACATGCCCTCATACACGTTTTACAATCATTACCACGTAATCCATGAGTATTACTAACGTCGGGACATACCAAACCGGATATCTTCAGATTCTTATGCAACGCCGAGCAATCAAAAGCTCCACTAACCAAATCCAAGAAGGCCTTGAGGCTATCTCTTGGTCCTTCATTTGGATATCCTTCATCTCCCTCAAAGAAGAAAGAATCTGCCACCGATTTACAGTTCCCCTCATCATCCCTACCCCAAAATACAACTCGATCTAAATCAACAAATCTGGTAAGGAAAGACACTAATCTGATTTTAGTATTCATATCTATCCACACATCGGTATAACCTTCATCGTCAAGATCAAGTTTATATAGTGAATTGATGTGTATCTCTTTAATATCACGGAATCGAGATGCCACGACGAGGTTAATCTGTTTTGATTTGTTTATATGTAATTTAGTAAGAAGTGGCATGGCATCGTGTAAAATTGTACGGCATGTAGCCCCGCATAGCACACTATCAAACGGGAGATCTGTTTATCCAAACAATTATACCAAAATAAAAATGTTGATGTGAAAAAAAGTATACAACACAGTGTTAGATATGAGAGACGGGGTACACAAGTAAAATGTTCAATAATATATTGATACGTACATTCCATAACGCTCGCCCAAACCTCAGGGGGTAATACCAATTCCTCCTTATTGCTTGCAATTTGCAAATCATCCAAATTGTCATTGCTGTTTTTGTTGGTTATAGTCGAGCCATCATCTCCCCGATCGTCAGCTGAAATCGAGTTGCTACTCATTTGATATATACACAGTGCTATTCAAATAGCCCCCCTCTACTCTACCAAACAGCAACAGACTTGCATACAAGTTAGAACTGCACACTCACTCAATCAGTGAATCTGGAAAAAAGGATACCGTCTGTCTGGAATAAAAGACCGTTATTCGCTGAGCGCCTCTTGTCGTAGACTTTTAGCAAGTTGTTAGTGTTGAATGCTTTCAATATATTTATGGCTGTTCATGGTTTGTATATGAAAGCATCTTTTGTAGTGAAATGAATTTACGTTTAACTAAGATAATACACACTGATGTCTTAACCTTTTGAAATCATCTCAATAAACTCGAGAAGCTTGTTCATTTGATTTCTTTCCCGTTCATTTGATATGTCAAAAGATTTGTCAAATGTTCCACTGCAAACAAACTCTGTATTAGAATCAGATACATCAAATTGGAACTCCCTCAGAACATACGACTCCTCAACTTGATAATGCGCACACTGTATATCTGAATCTGCATCACACTTGCTACACATGAAGTAAGGTAGATCTCTATCCTCGGGATGAGAGCACAAACGGCGGAACCCCCCTTTGCTACCGTGCACTTTCTGCTGTTCAACATTGTGTTGATCAAAACTGTGTTCACATTGAAAACATATCTCGTGATCTTGATGTGAACCCTCAACACAGAAGTGTTTAATTGTCTTGTTTGATACTTGTAACCTCTCTTCTCCGAATGTCTGTTGAAGATACTTTGTGTTGCTAGACGGAGTCGATATCCAGTCATCAATCTTAGTCAGGCAGGCCTGGACAGTTTCAAGATGACCTCTCAATTTGGCAAGGTGTGGGCCAAGTGTCTCATCATCATGTAGCATTACCAAGCTCTCAAAAAGAGCCGTATAGTTGATATAGTATGTTTCTTTACTGTCAACACCCCCAATATGCCTCAGCCTGATTGTTATATCTCCAAATTCCAATGAAAATGGCACAGATGAGAGAGGATTTGTGTCGAACTCCAATTGGCAGTGCTCAGGGTAGGTCACAAACTGAAACATTGATGTAACTTCATTGTGATGCGCATCAACAATCGTATGATTAGCCTTGATAAAAGTTGTCTTCTCATCAGTAACACTCTCTATATGACCTCGAAAGCGATTGTATATTTCCTCATTTGATGTCAAGAGGGTTTGAACCGCCCTGACATTTTGACTAATACTGTCCACAGTAATACCCTCATTGACATTGTCACTAATGAACTGTTCTTTCAATCTAGATCGTATGGTTGTCAAATAATCCAGAGTATCTTCCTGTGTATCAACTTGTTGGTGAATATAATTGTGAGAGCTAGTAGAAGAGCTATCCACCACTGAAGGATCTGTGCAAAGTGAATCTTCAGTCGGAGTAAACACATTTTGATCAAGGTTGTCGATTCTGTCTTTAATATAAACCTCATTCTCAGTAGGCTGTGGTTGTCCCACTTGATTATCTGAATTCTCATACAAGTTGACGTCTTCATATTTCTTCTCCTCGGCCATATCATCGCTAGAACTATTCGGAACTACCAATTGATCTGTTGTTTTGGGAGTTGAGGTAATCGGTTCATCATTAGATGAAGTAGTTGTGTCATATTCGCCACTGAAGATCTTCTCGTCCTCGTCCTCATCCGGACTAATAGTATGATTCTTCTGTTGATCATCATCTATGCTATGTGATGCATCACCTTTACTATCAGCCTTCTGCTGAACAGTTTCCGGTACATGAGATGACATGATCTTCTCGTCGGTATCGCCCCGGCTAAGACTAGATGCTTTAGCTCCAATTGAGTTAGTAGCAGCCTTCTTCTTCTTTGACTTGCGGCCTCCTTTACGTGGTGATACTGCCTTCGCAGGCTCCTCCATTGATTGCAGTAGCTCATCTCTTGTCAATTCTGCATGCCACTCTGCACATCGTGCTTCCAACCAACGGTATATTAAGCCAGAAATGATACTTGATACTCGGTTCTCCCCGCCAACCCCACTACAAGTAAGCTTTAGATTGTCAGCCTGAGAGGCGTTGTTACCTGATGTAGTATCCAGCCACGTTTCGAGACGGGGAGGCAGTGTTAAGGACTTTGTTGCCGACTCTTTACACTGCCGCGAGCATAACACTGTCAACCATTGCATCATAATCCACACTGACTTCTCAAGCAACATTGTCATATTAGAAACTTCTTCGGCATCCTTCTTTACTGTTTCAAAATCGTCCATTTCGCTCAAAGTAGACACGTGATCGACGGCAGACTTGAGATTATCATGAGAATACTCATTCGCCTTGAAAGCTTTACTAAGAAAGTCAATACCAGTCTCAAGTGCTTCATTCTCCATAGTAGATATGATCTTCCTTATCTTTTTGCACAAACCATTGATTTCTTTGCTAAACTTCTCGCTCATACACTCAACTCCAGAGGTTAATATACCGCTTGTTTGCATAATGGTAACTACTTGGGATAGGTTGATACGGGCAGAAACGAGTTGCACAAACAAGCCTTCTTCTTCTTGATTCAGAACATCAACTGACTTTAGTTGTTCATTGTGTTTTCTATATGCCTCTTTTACACAGAGTACTACCAAAGGATTTGGTTCATCAGCTTTACAAATCCCGATATAAAGTGATAAATCATTGACCAGATCAGATAAAACAGTAATCTTTTTCATGATTAATTGTTGAAGAGCGTAATGATAGCACGGTATCAAATGGTAGGTCTTTTTAATAATCAATATGTAAGATTAATATTGAATCCATTATTAATTGTAATGTAGATAGTATTGGCGATGAAATAACCCATCCACACCGATCAAATAACAAAACAAGATTAACATTAGAAATAAGAGTTAGTCTGAGGGACGGGGTACGTGTATACACTCAATATACCGCAAAACGTTTAATATATAAATAACTTACATTCCATAACACTCGCCCAAACTTCAGGCGGTAATACTAATTCCTCCTCACTGTTTTCCTCTTGTACTTGAGGTGCACCATCAACCATATTTTCGTCATTGGTATTTTGTTTATTTGCGGTCGATGAACTATCCATAATAATGTCAAGATTAGAACTGTCGCTCATGGTATAATACTACCGATGCACTGTACTAGGTATGGTGGTAAATGGATAATGGAAGCTGAATAATAAGCCCTACCTATCGAGCAACTTATCATACTCAAAAAATATTATTATGAAAGACTCCCTATTATTTCGGTTCGATCGCGATCTCATTCACTCGACCAAATTTTCACCACTCTCGCCTTTGCTTTATTATTGGTTCACTACTCTCCTTCTATGGAGTGTGTGGCTTCTCCATACTCGAGGGTAGCAGCCCTTTTTTTCGAGAATTTCAGCGTGAGCGTGTTAAAATCGATAAGGATACCAACTTTCCGTCTTCGAATTATGGCACAAGCAAGAGCAGATCCCTTTCACACGATATACCACTGTGATCGGCTTTTGCTCAACAAGATTGTCTGTGCTATTCCAGTGTTTAAGAAACATTATCTACTCACAATATAGGTATATAACTTAAGACATAACGATAGAATATCATAAACGTATACTTTAACTTAACATGGGTGTGAAGTATGGACGGGACGTTCTATACTCTCTTAGTGGTCTGTACAGGAAGGATATTGCTCTAATATGTAAACGTCTTGCAGCTGAGTATGGTATGGCTGAGCGTCCAATTGATGTAGATTGTAGTTATGTTGGTTTCAAAGTAGGAAAGAAGGCTCAGTCTGTAGCAAACTTTCTCATCACATGGTCAACATATGGCCTACAGATGAACCCCGTATGTGATGGCAAGCGACCAATTAGCAAGCAAGCTACCAATAAACGTAAAGCCGATCGTGAGAAGCATCGTATCGAAGCACACTGCCTCCGTCATGGGATTGTATCATCCAACCATCAATTGAAATCTAATACACTAACTGATTCAGAACGTAATGATATCCGTGAAGAGATTGCAAAGATGCAACGTAGCATGAAGTCCAAGGAGACACAGTCCAGGAATGTAATGGAACCCAACTTTGAAGAGAAGTTGATTGAAGAGTTGGAAACTACCGGAGCTCATACCAGGAATAATGCCAATGGATCTGTTAGTCGAGTAATGAAAGCTGAGTTTCAAGCCGATGCTGTTATTATGGGCCGAGTTGCCAATCGTAAAACACTAATGGCTATTACTGGTGATGCTGATCAACCACTACTAGGAGGAGATGACTTTGTTGCTGTAAAAGAGTTTACAAAGGATGGTTGTATGGAAGTTGTTAGTACATCACGTGAAACAATCGAAAAGTTGCAGAGATATCTCACCGAAGAGCAGTCGGACTATGAAGAAGATGATAAGTCTCATCCCGTGTTCAAACCGGCAGCCTATCCTCTGTTTGAGAATGTAACCGATCGTAAACTCCGTGCAGTAATGGCATTGATTCTTGGCTGTGATGTTTATGGGAAAGGATTGGAAGGTGTAGGTGCTAAGACTTTGTCAGATATGATTAATATCGAGTATCCAAAGTTCAACGAGACAGCCAAACGTGAGTATACTCTTCTTGCTTACCTTAAATGGCGGATGTGGACCGGCACGGAAGGATTTGATATAGAAGTGGTCAATACATACATCCGTGCTTTGTTGTATGAGCCAACTAACTTAGCTCCTGAGGGTGACGATGAGGTTCAACGGACATATCTTGGTAATGAACCACCTGCTCGATTACCAGCTGACTATTTGGAGGAGTTTGCTCTTGATGGCTTTACCAACATTGTCAACCGTGTAAAAGTTGAAGTATGTAAAGGAGTAGGAGCTTGTAGTCACATGTTTTTAGCTGCTGATGGAGTTTACAAGTGTGCAAGCTGTGAGGAGTTGGTATGTACACATTGCAAGGGAGAAATTGACGGCGAAACAAACTGCTTACCATGTTATGCTGCCAATAGGCTAATACCCGAGTCTGATGTAGAAGGAGGCATGACGATTAGTGAAATGAGGACGGAACTATCCAGCAGGCACGATGTTGAACATGTTAATGAACTTACCATTGATGAGGTACAAGAGATGTATGCCATAAGGGAAATCGCTTCATCTCGAATCAAAGGTCAGCTCAACAGTGTTCCTCTCCCATTGCACCCTACTTGTGAAATGGATGCAGAATCCACAGAGAATTGGGATACAATCGTTGAGGATGTTAATTTGAGAGACGGTGGAGCATTCTTATCTGATCCAGATCTTGATAAACAGTACTTACCAGGGATACTTTCCTTCTTTGCGGCGCTGGTGACTTTCGACTCAGAAGAACATACAGATTGGAAATCCAAGGCTGCCGTGTACAAAGCTGTGCCGTCGATGTTTGTCGATTTGGCCAAACGTTCTCGTCTTGATGATGGATATAGGCTATTGAAGAGATGTATCCGACATGCATTTGATAGTAGATGTAAGTCTATTGATGATGTCGTAGGCAGTCTGGTGATGGACAAAGATGGCAATATTGGTATCCGACTTGGTACTGATGTTCCAGCTTCAATGAGGAAGGATATATACCAGACGGAGATTGTGGCAACTGCCATGGATATACTTGGTTGCAAATGCTCGTGCAAATGTGGTTCTCAGGGTAATGAACGGATTGTATGTGTTCATACAATCGTCGTACTATATCTTCTGTCGGTTCTCTTGATCGAAGACTTGGCCGAGAGCATGCTTATTGCACTTGCCTCGAGGATAAATGGCTCTATCGATTCTTCCGAAGTCGAAGGAGAAGACCAACAGTGGATGTGGAACATGAGTAATTGGAATGAAGCAGAGACTGTCAGTATGAAGCAAAGTATCATTACACTTATGGAAGCTGCAGGCGAGTACGTACCAGATGCCAATACCAAAACGATTCCCGAACTTCTTCAAGCATTTGTTGTTGGCACTGAGAGTAGAAAGAAGTGGAAAGAAAAGAGTAAGGTGCCGCCAAAGCCATCTGAGTTGGGTCCAATAAAAGATATGGAATTCATGTCTACTGCAAAAAGGGCTAAACTTACCGTACGACCAAATCTCAAAGCCCCACCATTTGATATTTGCATGCCAGTTAATGAGCACACATGTTCATTGCCAAACTGCTCAATAAATGAAGATAGTCCACACCAAGACATGAAGGAGTGCAACGGTGACAACTGTAACAAGTTAGTACATCCATCGTGCCATATCCAATACGAAGAATCGGGAGGATTTGTACACGAAGAGAACAGATGGTTCTGTCAAGATTGTCACCCGAAGACGCCACCACCGCCGAAGTATTTGAGAATCTTGTCACTGATGAAAGTTGCTGGTTGTGAAGTAGATGATAGTAAAATTGTTGGTCTGAGATTGTTAGCAATGCGTGGGGTAAAAGAGTTAGGCACCGACTTCAGTAAGCAACGATTGGCAGAAAAGAAGGCAGTAGAGGAGTGGACAAAGTTAGAGAAGAAGACTCACCAACGCTCGAGGAACATAACTACATCCCAGAGTTCGAATCTAAACAAGAGGAACCAAAGGGATACACTTCCTACTGCCAAGACACCAAACAGTAAGAAGAGAAAGCATGATGCCGTTGTAACTCCTTCTCCTCAACCTACCACCAAACGTTTACGACGAAGAGGATGTTCACTACCAATTAAGTCAGCCCCAAAGCCAAAGAACAAGACACCACCAAAGAAGAGATCGAAGTTTATCAAGTGCCACATGTGGGGCAGTCTCCAACACCCTCACGGAAGGTGTTCAGTTAATAGCCATAATAGTCCAAACATGAAGTTTCCCAGAGTACCAAAACACCCTAGTGAGCTGAGGTCTGATAATCCAGAGAGACAGTCGGTCATCAATCGAGCAGGTAAAGTCTTTCTTCGTCGGGAGATTCTCCGCCGGATGGGATACAGTCCTGATTATGAGGGAGAGAGAAGGATATGTATGAATCATGACTTTGAAGAGATAACAAAATGCATTCCAGTCACGTTCAAAGACGAACAATTCTCACAATCTTACCGACTAAGAGTGCCTCATGCTGGCGGAAATCGCTCATCCGAACTAACATCAACTACATCCAAAGGTAATGGTGCCGCTCGACTAACTACCCGACTTGTAACGGACGTTGTCGAGACAGCCAAACAGTTGCCACCCGGTTTCTCTGTCGAGGCATTGAAAGAGGAGCACGAGGGAGCAGCCGAACCAACATCTTTGAACGAGAAGCTCAGGCATACCGAGGAGGAACTTTTGTTGAGGGAGGCCGAGCTTGAGCAATCACAAGCAGCACATGCATCTGAGGTACTAGCCAACTGTCAATCTTGGGAGCAAAACTCAGATGAAAGTCATATCTCCATTAATCCCACGGTAGCACGTGCGGCCGGTTTGGATGTGCATATACCTACACCGTTCCCCGAGTCAAACGATCCTCGATTCTTCAAGCAACTGCCACTGCCTCGACAGGGTGATACAACACGTACAGAGCATAGCAAACTTCAGCCAACGATCACATTAGATATATCCGACGATGAAGTCCAGCGTAGGACAGGCTTCCCAACAAAGCAGCATTTACTGTCATATATTTTCATTGTTTGTGATGGTGATATTAATCTGATTACCCGACGGCAAACTGTCCTCACATGGCTAGAGGCATGGTTTATGCATTTCGAATTCAAATGGGGCCGTACCATTCCAAGGTTACAAGATGCTGCTGCACTCTATGGTGGCATCGATAAGAAATACATCAAGCATGAGATAAGGTTGAAATACAGTATTGAACGAAATGCACGAACAAGATGGCCGACTTACGCGTCATATGAAGAGGATATTAGTCTGCGTGATGAAGAGTGGGACAAAAAGTATGATGGGTTGAGAATTATATTTCATGATATGACAAACATTCCAGCATATGGCTTTTCAGATGCAGACTTAAGCCGTATCACTTACAGCAAGTATTATGCGATGAACTGTTTCAAAGGTGGTATATATTGTCAACTCTGTGGATGGATTGGTACCGCAGATTTATGGACAGGAGCCGTTAGTGACACAGATTACAACAAACGAGCTGGATACTTAGAACAACAGCAACAATATCAAAATGAGGATTTGGTAAATGGTAAGATCATACCTTGGACTAACGTGTATGATAAAGGATATCGTGCTAAGTTGGTTGCTTGGCGTGCCGGGGAGCAGAAAGTCCTGCAGCCAGTATGGGCTGAAAGCGACCGACGATTTGGAAGGGATGACACTTTGTTAACTGCTGCTGTTGCCCATGACCGTGGTGCCAACGAAAGAGCAGTGAATGTATGTAAGAGGTCATGGTTAGTGAGTAGAGGATTTCAACCAAACGGAAGTGCAAACGAACTAAACGATGCCTGGATGACATGGTCATTCCAGGTGAACTTTATGTTCAATCCTGTATTATAAAATTAACAATATGTACTTACCTTGTTTCTTCTTCGTATTGAATAGTTTGTGATATTGTTCTTGTTCTTTGTTGATTGATTGGATTTTAGAAAATCCTGTTTCCTATCTATGTATTGCCATAAAGGCGTAATGCCAATCGCTCTAGTACGTATTCTCTAACACTTTGGCAACAATACATAGATTCAATACTATTGTTTAATACCCATCAACTAATATCAATTAGTATACTCTAATCCCTTCCCAAATCTAATACCAACATTCCAATATCATCAATCCCACTTATAAATAATATTAAATAATACCAATAATCAATACTACCACAAATACCAACAACTGCACTAACAACCGTACATTAAAATTTGCAAATTATACCGATATGATATACCACGACCGGCCTACCGAATGAACTGGTTGATTTTAATGTTTGTATGTCCATATTATCGATTAATATGATGTATAATACCGCTTATTTGCCGCAACATACTCTCCAACAGACGTTTGTGATGACGGTTGTATTTGCTAAAAATTGTTGATTATTAAGGTGCACATGGAGTAAAATTGATATCCCCACAGCATGATCCATACAATGGCGGCATCATAAACGGATTCCTTGATAGATTATACCCCTAAAAACATGCGGGAGGTATATCATACACCTATCAAACGATTACATTAGGCCTCGTGTACCATAAAGGCCGCAAAAACTGAGATTTCGAAGCTAACGGCTAATCGACCTCTTAACTAAATAGGAAGTCCGAATCATAACACGGTGAGTTCATTATTGGATAGAGCGTTAAATTTTGATCAAGACAGTGTATTGATAACATATCAATCCTATTATTATTGATGTTATGGTAATCGTTGCAAAGATGGGGCTGATTGAGTTGTTGTTGTGTTTTGACTTTTTTTGTTTTTTTGAGCAAGACACGGCTGCTACCCTCGAGTTTGGAAAGCCACACACTCCATTAGCCTCACAATTCACAAATAGCAGACGTGGATTAGTTATTATTAAACATATTCGAAGTATTAAACAGCATATTCGTCTTTGGTGGCCGTCATTTTAATCAATTCACTCGAGCAACGCACAACTCTCAACTCTAAACCGCCAGCCAATCAGAAATAATTATTCACTAATACTTAATAACACATCACCAAATAAACAATGTCAACATCAGCACGTCGTCGTCTCCTACGTGACTTCCGCCGTCTACAAAATGATCCACCCTCCGGCGTAACCGGAGCACCCATGGATACAAACATAATGCTATGGCAGGCCGTAATCTTCGGTCCAGACGATACACCCTGGGAAGGCGGTACATTCAAACTAGTACTCGAATTTACAGAAGATTATCCAAACAAGGCACCCACTGTCCGATTCTTAACAAAAATGTTCCATCCGAATATATACAATGATGGACAGATTTGTTTAGATATATTACAAAATCAATGGAGTCCAATATATGATATATCAGCAATATTGACGAGTATTCAAAGTTTATTGTGTGATCCTAATCCGGCTAGTCCGGCGAATTCCGAAGCGTCACGGTTGTATAATGAAAATAGGAGGGAGTATAATCGTAGGGTTAGGGAAATTGTTGAACAGAGTTGGGTTGATGATAGTTAAATTAAAGTTTTGGTGATGGATTTATTTGGGATTGAGATTGGGATGGTTATATTATTAGATTGATTAGAATGTGTTGGAATTATTATTATTAGATTAAAGTGTTGGTGGAATTATTATTGGGGTATAAAACATAGAGAGGAGTATTATCCACCACACAACAAATAGAGATGGACTAAAGGATGGACCCCCAACGCTGGATTAGCTATTAAGTTAGGGTGCATCAAAATCTCTCACCTTTTAACACGTTATGTGACATTCTTCTCTTAGTTAAATAAAGGGATTGATAGGGAACAGCAAATTATGTAGCAGTTTAGTCTTTACTTCATTGGGGCACAAGCTCACACAAAATCTGTGGGGTCCCAATCATCACCAGTAACGTCGGCATCATCCCAACCATCTCTTCGTCCTAGCTTGCCAGCTTTGTATCCTATATCTAACCCGTCTAGAATCTTCATATCTTCCTTTGTCAATACAAATGATTCACCCCCATTTACTCCGCCATAGCTGTTTTCGGCAATGGCAATTCGTTCAATCTTGGACGAGCAGCCAGATCGTGGTACACATACAAATCCCTTCTGCATACTCCATCGTACCAATAACTGTGCCTTTGTCATGCCTTTAGCCTTGGCTAAATCTGCCAATACTGCCCAACCTTCTGCAGGGCCTTGCACTGGAAGATGCGCGTTTAACAGGTTATGAAGGCAAAGAAAGGATAATAGTAACTTCAGTTAGTGCATATGGCTTGCAAAGACAATCAAGGCCAAATGAAGCACTCAAAACACCACACTTCATATTGAACACATGAATTCACAATACAAAACAGTGCTAACGCGGACTTTCCTCCACTCAACTTAGACCAAGCGGAACAACCGATCGCTATACCATTTGCATCACAATATGACACTACATCTTTGTGCATATTAAATGGACTCAACTCCAATTGATTAACTGCTGGTAAATCTTCAATTTTATCACCCACCATTTCTTGTATCTCCTTCAATGGCCCTAAAAGGAGAAGAGGGGTTAGTAGTTTTTCCATATTAGAGAAAGTAAACATATCATGTGCACACTTACCTAACCCATAGTTACATACTCCCACAGCCTTAACAAATCCTGAATCTCTTAAATCTAACAATGCCTGATATGTAGCCAATCTCCTATCCTTGTCTGTTAATGGTGAATGTATCGAAACCAAGTCTAAATAACCACAACCAAGTTCAGCAATGGTATTCTTGACACTTCGTTTCACTGCAATATATGATGCTTTATCAACTTTAGTTTGATTTGATTTTTGTTGTGTAGTTTCTGTAGATTGTTCTGAATTAGATAATTTATGTGATATGAATAGTTGATCTCTACGCTGTCCTCTTCCAGCTGAACCGTCGATTGTTGGACCTATTGACTTTGATTTGTATCCTCTGATCGTTTGTTGGGCATGTTTATCAGCTGTTGCAGATGTAGCATCTAGTAATTCTAGCAATTCTGGTGTTTCATCTTTATAATATCCTTTCTGTAAACCAGGTAGACCATTGTCTAGATAGAGTTTAATTGGTTTAGCAATCTCTGCATTACTTCCATACAATGTTCCGACATCAAAATGTCTAACGCCACTTCGTAATGCCAATGAAACACATCTGGATGCTAAGTCAGGTGATGTTTTATATAATGAATATCCCACACGTGGTATTTGTATAGTAGATTGTCCATTTCTACCACCTCGTAATGATAAGAATGGTGATGGGTCTAAACTTTCTATGAGTGAATGTTGTATCTTTTTATCTCTACTAATGTTTGGAGTTGATATCGGTGAGGACTTTGTACTACTACTGCTCTTGGCACGAGCTGCATTGAATGCTTCTAAGTCGATAGTTTCTGCCTCTGGTAAAGGTGATGCTATAGCCGAGGAGGGTATGACGAGACTGATAGTTGCAGATGCACCGGCTAACACATCTCGTCGAGTTATTGATTTTGTGTTGATCGGATCTCCTTGTGATAGCGCCTTAGCATATGGATTGATGAGGGATAGAATCAATAGTATTATAATCATGATAGTAGTATATAAAGGACGGATATATCTGTTCACTGTTGCCGCCTCAATCTCAACACTTACTCAACAACAACTATCTCGTATTATATGTACTTACTCTCATAATTTGCAAAGATGTTTCCATTTACTCTGGACTCCCTATTAAATAGGAACTTAAATTTTAATTGTTTGGTTGGTATCTATGGTATGTTTATCGTTAGCGGAGAATGATTGAAGCAGTAGTTTGTGCGGTGGCCGGTGGCAATTATTGACGTAGTAGTAGTAGTAGTTTGTTAATAATAGCAACGTCGTTATCATTAGGCTAGATTATATCCGCCGGTGGTGTTTTTTGATAGACGCAGTACGATAGTATATTATCAGCTTTTTGCAAACTAGTACTGCAACACATTATATAAGCGCTTGAAATAGGGTGAACAGTCTTGTGGATTTATTATAGGTAAACAATGGGTAACAGTATACAAAATATGTCAATGTGTGCCAATTGTGGCAAGGGTGAAGAAGATGCTAAATCCCTAAAAACATGTGTAGCATGTAAGATGGTCAAATATTGCAACGCTACTTGTCAGAAAGCACACCGACCACAACATAAAAAGGCATGCAACGAACGTACTACAGAGTTACACAAAGAAGAACTATTCAAACAACCTCCACAGAAGGAAGATTGTCCAATTTGCTTAGCTCCATTGCCCTTTTCTCAAAATATAACGCATCAGGTATGTTGTGGGACAAAGGTTTGTCATGGTTGTAATTACAGTATGTATTGTGGAGGTGAATCAAAGAAACCGGGTGATTATCCATGTCC
>Ga0214479_100350_pt1 | contig 28512 bp, 23 predicted proteins | sample M1_20Mar14CPVII9_5_FD_165054 | JGI IMG/M metagenome (GOLD analysis project Ga0214479, IMG submission 165054) | Marine eukaryotic communities from Monterey Bay, California, United States - M1_20Mar14CPVII9sort6BwellE14 | ecosystem: Environmental > Aquatic > Marine > Unclassified | place: USA...
AGCCTTCTTCCACGTTTAGATAGCATGGGGCAGAATGAACTGAGGGATGCATTGAAAAATAATAAACATTGGTTCGAAGGCTTTGAAAATCGTGATGGCGGAGCAAGTCAAACCGCTTTGTGGCTCAAGGAGGGAACTGCCGGTAATTTCGTGATTATGCGGCACGAATATCCAAAGTGTCCGTATATGCCCTCAAGACTGAAACCTAATGGTACATATATTGGTTCTGTTTATGTCATCGGAATGATTACGAAACAAATCCCACAATGGTCAGAGGAGGACATGCAGATTGCAAGTCGTTTATGTGATACTTGGAAGGTTGGCAATCTTTGTTTGGTAGACTGGAAGTATATGGGAAAGAAGGATGATCTTAAACAAACAACACAAGGTTACATAAATGCCGTATGTCAACCAACGGTTGCTCACATCTGTACGGAACGACTCGAACCCTATAAAAAAGGAGGCACTCCGGAAAGTGTGAGAGAAGATTTGTGGAACAATGCGAATATCATTGTCAATAAGAAAGATTTCGCCAATGTACAGAAGATGACACTAAATATGCGATGCTAAAGATAGAATAAGCTCAGATAAGCTACTCTTTAGTTTATAAACATTATGTTGAAAAGCATTGCCCCCTACATAAACAAATTTAGGATACCGGTACAAAACTATCCCCCCTGTGTAGCTCCCCTCATTTTCTTTTCCCCATTTCTCCCACTCTCAACTCATAAAACAACACAACAACATGAACAGCACATCCACATTATCACTACAAGCAGCCCAAGCCGCCGCTGTATCATCATTGACAGTACCTTCACCCTCGACTCCGAAGCTAGTAGGATTCATCAATGATAAGTTTAGTAAACAATGCCAACAAGTACAACGTCGTAGATTTCTAAAGAGTGGTATCCTACCTTGTAGTGGTCAGAGAATTGAACTTAATATAATCTTATCTGGTGATGGACCACGGGGTAACATGCCATTTAGATTATCTGGTGAGGTTGTATCTGCATGTGAACCCGTCATGAGCTGCATACCTACCGAGAAGGAGAAGAAGGGGGATACCAATACTATTGCAGATGCAAGCAATAGTATTCTCTGCCAGCCCTGTAGTACATCTACATTTCGTCCATCAACATCAGCAGAAGATTGTGGTGTGGGACAGGGAAGTGTTGTACTAGCGAGTATGATACAGATGATTCTCGGAGATTACAATACAAATCAGCAAAGTCAATCTTCTCCTCTCCTCGTCCTCACTGGCAAACAATTATTAACTGCTTGGGACATTGCATCGTATGAAACTAAGAAGAAAGTAACCGACAGTATTGTTGGTAAGCTTGGTGCGTTACATGGCCAGCGGATAGTTTGTGAAGGAAGGTAAGAGATCATGGACACAAGATGTGCACAAAATGAAATTTGAGGTATCCTTTGTAACTTCTCTATTACTTTTAATATACCCCTCCACTATCATTATACTAGGCTTAACTTTGATTATGACATGCGGCGTGGTACTGAAGAAGGTCCTTGGTGAGATCATATCACTTGGAAGTGTGCACATGATGATGTAATTTGAGGTATCTTTCTCACAAATTATATGACTCTATTCTTAGGGTGGATGGCATACCATTCGATGGGCGTGATGTATGGGGCTTTACTTTGGTTTGTGATGATAGTTTCGAGAATATGTGGCGAGTAGATCCTTTGTCTTTTGTCAATCTAGGTCCTAACCATCAACCAAGATGCTGGCCATGGTCAGAGAGCAACATATTGCCGTTTGAGAGGCTGGGGAGAGGCAACGACATGCCTCTTCATGGGCCCGGTCCCAATGGTGCAATCTCAGTCCACACTTGTGTAGGACCTTTTGGATGTAGTGGCAAAGACCATCCTCATTCTTATCAAGCACAAGCCGCCTAAACTCGAGTTGGGAAGGTTGGAATAATGAAGTACTTAGTTTTGTGTATTGTTTCGATCTACTACTACCATTCGTCTTCCTTCTCGGTCATATCTCTTGGATTGACATCCCATATCTCTCCATCTTCGAATTCAACTTCATACATGGCTCCCTTATCACTGCCAGAGTCGTCACTGCCGTAATCCACATTCTTGACAATTCCACCATATTGCTTTCCGTCCATTAAAACATTCACGTCGGCACCAATTTCATATGTCTTTTCAGAGGATGAAGGAGTAGCTGATCTTCTTGATGATCTACCGCTTCTTTGACCTGATGAAGAAGAGTTGGTCTTGTCACTTGGTGTTTTTGTGGCTGGTGTCTTCTCGGATGAGGATGATCTATCCTTCTTACTACCCTTGGCAGGTGTTTTATCCGACATAAAACTAGGAGCTAATGGCTGACCGCGTGCTACTCGTTTGGTCGTCGGCCGTCCCTTCTTGGAAGACGATGGCGGATGAGATGGTGGAGGCGGAGGTCGCTTTTTGGCAGCATTGGGTGTTGACGAGGACGGTATATCTACGCCGGCAAAGGATGCTAATCTCTCTCCTACTGCATTTCCTCCATCCGTCGTAGAACCATCCCCAGTAGCAGGACTGCCATTCTTGGAGTTTAATGCCTTTAAAAAGTTCAGTACCTCGGGTGGAGGCTGTGCCTTCTTCCCACTGCCTTTAACTCCGCCACCATCTTCTCCAACACCACTATCACTTGTATCAGAAGGTAAACGATTAAGTGCCCTTTCCTGTTTCGAACTATTGTTATTTGGCATCTTATGTCTCCGTCCTGATAATAATGAAATTTGATTCTTACTTCCCGATGCACCCACTCCAGCTCCACCACCATGAGCAGTAAGACTACTACTACGAGAACGATGTAATGACGGAGTAGTATTGTTATTACTTATAGATGAATTGCCTCTACTTAAATTGGGAACTGGTTTGATAGCACTAGAAACATTAACTAATGAGTTACGATGATTCATACTTGGTGATGGATTGGTCTTACTTAATCCGCTATCACTACGCATTATTATACCTTTTTGTTGGGTGTTTGATGTGGTATCATTGAGAGTACCTGCTTCATCAGCTTTGATGATTACATCTTGTGAAATTTTAACTTTTTCATTTAGCTGTGTTAGTTTGTTGACATATGATGTGTTCTCGGACTTTGCTGTATCTTGTGCAGTACCAAACAACGCCTCTGATTGTGCAGCTAATATATCACAAGCTTGGAGTAATGCCTCTTCCCCTAGAAAAGTAATAGCTGCTGATAACTCGGTTGTTTGAGCTGATGTTGATGTTGTTGCAGTTGTTAGTGATGAAGAAGATACACCAACTGATGACGGCATATGCCGTATCATTCTATTTTGTTGTGGCGTATTTTGATGACTAGCAGCAACGCTGCCAGCTGAGGTAGAACCTTTTGGATTGTTCATTTGTGTGTTGTTTTGTGGTATGTGTTGCAATGTTAGATTCTAATATAATTTTGTTCTAGAGTAGTATATTAGATGTTAGTATTCTCAGATGATTATCAATACCGGATAAACTTATTTGCAAACCCAAAATGCTGCGGTGATAATCGTTAGCAAATAATGAGATGAACACACTGATAAATACCGCCGCAAAACCATACAAACATAGGTTGAGTGAAGGGAGAAAAAGTTTGTCTTTTATTCTTGAAAGTCGTTTGATAGCCAAAAAGCAATCTATGCCTTCAAGCTCACACACACGCATCCACCACTATTTTGTATGAGTAGAGTATCGGCATCGAAGAGGCTAAGAACAATACTATACTTGGTTGCATTACTACATATATGTGCGGTGGTAGTGGTAATATCATGCAGTCGTCGGCAGCTGTTGATTTCCAGCGGCTTGTGTTTGAAGAGTTTGTAAAATCAAAAGAAGAGGAGAAAGATGTTTGGAGTATCTCTTCGTCGTCTCCTGGTTGTTGTATCATCGAGCCAGCCTTTTCAACCACTAACAATAATGAAAATAATAATATATTATCATCCTTATTATGTCGACCTAAAGAAGTACGATACATGTATGAACTAACGCTCCTACTAAGTCTCGATGGTAGTGGATATGTCTGTCACATCAGAGATATGATTAGCAAATACAGTGGACGACCATGTAGTGAGCCACGTGAACCTCGTAAACGAACACACAATATAGAGATGAAAGAGAATAATGTCCGTGCTGGATGTAATAGAATTGTTGCAAAGCTTAATGCTGCTAGTTATATACAACAAGAAGCTCAAAATAATAGCATATTAGATGTACCAGATAGAGAAAGTAGGAAAAGTCGAAGAGTTAAGGATGCTATTCTTACACAGGCAATACAATTCTATCCAGATATGGATTGTGCATTACATCCGTTACCGGATAGTACTGATGTTAGTGAACGGAAGGGTGACGAGGAAGAGGAAGAAAGAGCAACACTTAAACTTGTTTCAAATCTGATAGATGGATAGAGTATACGTCGATCTGAGCTGAAGAGAAGTTGATGCAAGTCGGAGCGAAGAATAACATACCAGGGCATTAGAGCTGTTGGTTATATTTCAGCTAGTTGTCCTTCTATTGTGAGTCCTCATACATATTATTGTGAAGTGCTTTCTTGAAAAGAGATATCTCTCATGGAAACATTATGATTGGATCATCTATACATAGCACATAGGAATGAGACGAGTAAGGATAAAGATTTACTTTTCAACATTTGTATTCGATAGGATCTTTATCTTATTGTTGCGTCTAACAATACTATTTGGGATCCACTAAGATGAAGAACTTCAAGACTTCATAAGATTTGTCTCGAGGAAATCTTTCAACTAACATTGTTGGTCGATAGCAACAACTCTACACACACCACTGACTATTTACTCGATATATACATGAGCCAGTTGTATCAAATATCATGCTTAGAATGGAGTACAATAATTAGGATACCGACCAAGCTTGTTTACTCATCATCTAGAGTAGTCAAGAGTACTCTTTGCTTGTGCAAATTAATACTATCACGATGCTCCATGTACGCTCCACGACGTTTTGTAGATGATCTTCCCTTGTTGGCTGTAGTTGCAGACCTTGATAAGATACTTGTGTCAACTTCTTCTTCAGAACTAGATGAGATGAGAGCAGAGAAGACCTTGAACAGCAGCAATAGTGGTAAAGCTGCTACCATTCCTATCAAGAGAATCAATGCCATAAGATACGAAGATGAAGCAATGTTAAAAGCTCTTAGAACAGGTGATACAGCAGAACCTAGTTTCTCTTCTCGGGCTTCTTCTCGAAATCTTAGAAGATGAAGGATACCACAGATAGAGGAGGTGAGAAATACGTGTTAGATATGCATAGACACAAAGATATGAACAATCAAAGCATTTCACCAACTCACTTATTCGTTTCGGATTGAGTATAGAAGTAGTCTTTTGGATATCTGTATGTAATAGGATGTACTTCATCGGGATACCGAAATGAAACTCTCCTCTTCGATGTCGGCTGACGAGTAGATATTGCAGACTTGATACAGGGTTTGCGGACATTTACTAACATCATGCTAATGAAGAAGATGACGAAGCTAAGCAGGTACGGGTGCGGCTGCATATGATATGAGGAGAGTGAGAATAGATTGTGTTTGTGTTGTTTTATGAGTGAGAGAGTGAAGTGAAGAGGGGCTTGGTGGTTGGTATCCCTTGACAATTTTAGGATACCGACCGGCTAAAATTTGAAAGAACTGTGAGCGGAACAAAAGTATCTTGGGCCATGAACAATGGTCGATATATATAATGAGGACGCTATATCCATGCACATGATACACAAACAATAACAATATGGTATATAGAAATGCAAGTAGAGTTGAAAGAGAGATATCGGATTCGGAAAGTACAAATATGACGATGGCAAAAACTCAGACTCAGACTCAATCTCGAGTATCTTTGCAGCAGAGAGGAGATAACTCTGGTGGGCGGCAAGGACCAATTAATGATAGTGATAGTATGATACAGCAAATGAGTATAAGCAAGAGAAAGAGAAGAGAGTATCGGAGGCAAGGACCAGTCAATGATAGTATGACAAGTAGTTTACAAACTCTTCGTGGAAACAGAAGAGAGTATCGGAGACAGTCACCAGTCAATGATAGTATGACTAATGAATTCGAATGTTTAGTAAACAACGAGTTTTGTAGTGAAAGTAAAGATGAGAAAAGACGATGGAAGATTATTAGTTCATCAATGAGTTGTAACCAGCAACGAGTTGTGATAAAGCCGGTTTACAATCCGTCCACCTTCGAGATAGAACCGAGTTTGCGGAGATACAACTCGGAGGTACCAATATCAGCAGCTCTTAGATTCAGGTTCGAGCTAACCTTGTTAAATGATACCAACGGTCTGTATATACAAGTCAAAGACATGATAGAAGGTCGTCCATCAGGCCTCCCTCTTGGAGAAGGAAGACGAAGAGCAATCATCGATTCAACTCAGAAAAAGATTCATAAAAGATGTAAGAAGATTGCCAAAGTTATGAATGGTAATGGTAGTAGTATCAACGATATCCCTTGTGAGGAGGAGGATTTGCAAAGGGTGTTTCACTATCAATTTGGTGCCAAGTCAAGAGGTGAAAGTGTCATGATTAGACCCAGTATTCGAATAGTATCAGATTCAGATGATGAGAACAACGCTTTGGCAATAGTACTTATTGCAGTAGTTTGTCTGTTCGGAATGTTGAAACTCTATAACTGGGAGAGTGTTGTTGCATGAAAGGTGTATGAGATAGGCTCGAGCTTATATCAACTAATATGACACTCGCTTTTAACTATAATTATAATCATGCATTTGATATCGAGAATGAAATTACTTCGTTACTTCTTTACCTGTTCATTTCTCCTATACTGTATCCCCCAAGGTAATATCTGCTGCTGCTTTAGCCAGTGAAGCCCTACTGATTCCAACGAATGCATCTGAAACCCTTCTATTAGTCTGCCTCAAAATGGACGACTTTCTCCTTAGTGACGGTCGACCACGTCTGTTCGACTCAATTACCGATACTTCATCAGCGATTGTCTTCATCAAACAAGACACGAGAACTGAAACAAGCTCATCTGCTGCTAACCCTTCCTCGGATCCGCCGCCGAATCCTAAGCACATCAGTGTAATACCGACAACTCCAAGTGACTCCTTGAACGTATCAATATCACACTCAGGAAGGAACCCAATGAACCATTCATGTACCGACATTGCATACAGCTTCCAACCTAACCAGGCCATGGCATTTTGGTAGCTCTTGCACAGGAACTCCTCGTCTTTTCCGAGTTCGATCATGGCAGTCGAGTACTCGTTCCAGTAACTATCAAGCCACTCAATTATCTCCTCTGATACTCCACTGTTACCACTGATACTGTGTGCTAGTATACATGCTACTGGAATTGAGTACAGCCGTCCCATATCAAGGCCAAGTGGTCCACTCATGACCATCTCCCAATCACAGATACAGAAACTTCCCGTTTTCCCAAACACGTCATCGTTCTCCTCACTGAACAGGTCTAACTGGGGCTTACTCTCCACTAGAATGTTAAACATATGCAGATCAGCGTGACATGGAATGATCTTATCACGATAACTCTTCGTAGCGGCAGCAAATAGAAATGAACAAGCATCCGGTCCAATCTCCTGAGCAAGTTTGGTAGCTCTATTACTCTCTGTTGTTTCACCCTTTGCCATCTTTGCCAATACCTCTTGTAAGTTGGGAAAGATATCAATCATGCATTCTCTTGCCTCTGAATTAAACTCTGGATCAATATCACATTTGCAATGCAAGGCTGCAATTGCCACGGCTAATTTCTTTGCAATACGGATATCTCCTACACCATCTATGAATTGATTTGCCATCTGCTCATCAGAAGTTGACCATTGGGTGGCAAGTAACTTCATGTCACCAATATCTAGTAATAAATATGGGGTTGCTACACACCCGGGTGCAAGTTTCTCGAACTTTTCCATCATTTCATACTCGTTAGCAATTCTATATTATGAGATAGTAAATACATGAGTTATATAATCATATGAACATATCATATGTATATTGATACCACTCTTACCTCTGTACCTCATACACATAATCAGGATCAGGGTTCCAAAAAGCTCTTGGAAAGCATAACTTTACAAATAAAGCAGTACTTGGAACAGTAGTATCATCATCCCTATCATTATCACTAGTAGTTGATGTTAAGAATACCTTGTATGTGTAGTTGGTATATCCGCCACTTAAATTTTCAATACTTAGTTTGTACTTTCCTGATTCAAGTGCTGTTGCAATTGTTTGTATATCTGTATGTGGAGAAGAGGTGGTGATTGCTGATGTTAAAGTTGATAGGACAAGGGACTGCTTTTGTATTTTATCACGTTCATATTCGTTTAGACCATCGTCTTCAGTGTTATTGTTATCGTCATGAGTTCCCATTGTTGTTGCTTGTTTGCTTGCTTGTTATATTAATAAATTGTATATGTGACGATATTATATTCTTCTTCTAAAGGCTGCAAGATACTACACTCCTCCCCTTTATGCAAAGTTTTTTAGTGGTTGCAAATATTATATCTTCTTGGTGATCTTGTATTGCAAGATTATACTTTTTTGTATATCTTTATATATGTGGAGTCAAATCAGTAGGTGTTGAGTGATATTCCAGTAATGAGAGCAATAGTAGATCCCGTCTCTAATATGTTGCAAAGGAATGGTAGTAGGTACCTAGAAAGTAAAGTAAAGATAGAGGCCAAGAACGAAGTTGTTTAGTAGTGGTCACATGCATACACAAATCAAAAGCATGTCAAATGCGATAATAGCAAGCTCTGGTGGACAACAAAGCAAGTCACCTGTACCTTCTAATCTTTGATATTGTCAATACAATCACATTGAAATGGTACTGATGATTTTGGTTGTTAAAGAAAATGCCCGGCATTCATCAAAAAATTTACTATGTAACTGCAAATAAAGTCAGACCGATAACTATCAACTGTACAGCAGGTAGCAGCCACTTTGGCCTGAATAGATAATACTATTGTAAAAAGTGTAAATACAACAACCATGAAGTTCGATACTGAATATATCCGGTCAATTGATACGGTGAGTTTTGTTTTATTTACACATCATGTGCTCACACTTATACCTGGGCTTATCTTATGCATCCATTTATGTTCCTCTTATCCGCAAACTACAAATAAAGCATTCACCAATATCATCTGAATTTCGTATACGAACATTCTCCGGAGCAATACTATCAACATTTACACTCCTATTCACACTCTACCTAATCTCCTCTGAATACAACTACAACCTAACACCAACATTCCTAGATCATGTTCATGTTATGGTACAAAGTCCAGACGGGTTAGAAGTGGAATTTGATATAACATTTCCACATATACCATGTGCACTACTTGCCACTGACGCGAATGATCCAACGGGACAATCACAATCATTCCATATTGATAAGAAACATCGTGTTTTCAAACATAGATTAGATAAAAATGGTAACACAATTGGACGTAAAAGTCGATTTGAATTAGGTAACACATTAATACACGAAAATCAATTGGAGACATTACAAACTGCAAAAAGTTTAGATGGTACTCCCGAGGAAGAAGAAGAACGACGAAGATTGCAACAACAAGAAAATGGATATGAAGATGAAACTAGTGATGAAATGTTATGTGGTGATTGTTACGGTGCCGGCGAAGATGGCGAATGTTGCAATACCTGTGATGATGTGAAACGTGTATATCGTCGTAAACAATGGCATATACCTGATATAACAAAGTTAGAACAATGTAGACATTTGGTACGTGCTACTGATGAGGAAGGTGAGGGGTGTAATGTCCATGGATATGTGGCGTTAAGTACAGGTGGGGGTAATTTGCATTTTGCTCCTGATAGACAGTGGGAGAAGGAGGGTGATAAGAAAAGTAATGGATTAGGTGGAATGTTTGGCGGGTTCTTAGATCTTAGTAGTGTTATTGAGATGTATAATGAAGGTAAGCAGAAGAAGTTGTGTCTGTGTTGTGTTAGTTAAACGTGAAGTGTTGATTCAACTTCTTTTCAATTAATCACAAAAACAGCATTTGAACAATTCAATGTCAGTCATACTGTGAATCAATTGAGCTTCGGCCCATACATGAGACCACACGTCCGCGAATCATTAAACATTGAATCGCAATTAGACGGTGCGGTTCGGACGGTGACAGATGGTTATGGTATGTTCCAATACTATTTACAAGTAGTACCGACAGTATTTCGTTTCTTAAATGGTACAGCCATTGAAACATTCCAATACTCTGTCACTGAACACACAAGGCATGTAGACCCTGGTAGTAACAGGGGCTTGCCGGGTGTGTTCTTCTTTTATGAAGTTAGTGCATTACATGTAGAGATTGAGGAGTACAGGAGGGGATGGACTCACTTCTTTACAGGCGTTTGTGCCGCAGTTGGTGGGGCTTTCACAGTCATGGGCATGCTTGATCGTAGATTGTTTGAATGGAAGGCTAGCGGTACTGGGTCTTTACTCACCTGAATGTCTTTTGAGATTAGCTATTCTAATGAGACACATGAGTTCGTGTGGCATCAACTACTAAGATTACACTTACTTTAACTATCTCTACACAACATAAATAACCTCATCGTAGGACGTCAGATAACGAATTTTAAAATACAGCAGACCACATATAGGTATTGAGAGTGATATTGACAACTCTACGGTGGACACAAAGAACCGACTTCCACTCTCAAATCAACCTTCCATTTACCACTTTTTGGACTTCTTTCCACTTCCACCACCGGATCTTGATTGGGATGTTCTTGACTTGGAATGGGATTTCCAAGTGTGCTTGGACTTGGAATGTGACGATGGCTTGGACCACGAGTGATGCGAGTAAGACTTCTTGCTACTTTTTGCACTGTGATAGGAGTGGTGAGTCGACTTGCTGCTCTTTGAGTACCATCCATCACCTGACCAGTTATCATCATCCATAGACCACCATCCAGACTTTCCACTCTTTCCCGTACTTTTAGAGCTCTTGCTTGAATGCCACGTAGATTTAGAACTCTTACTCCATGAATGGTGAGAATCCCATGAATGTTTGGAACCAGATCGCCATTCGGACGTATCATAATGGTAGTGGTCATCTCCTACTCCATGCCAGTCGTCATCATCGTCATGGTGATAGTCGTCGTCATCGTCACTGTGAGGTGAAGAGAAGAAGAGGAGGAGGAGAAGTTGGATTAGACAATTGATATATTTGTGCACATCATATGCACACTTTTTAAAACACTTACTACCCTCGTGCCGAGTATTCGGCACAATAGACACGTTCCTTGATTCCAGCAAGTTCAAGAACAGACTGTTGTTCGTATGTACCTCCATGTCCCCAGAAGTACTTGCCATTCTTGGAAAAACAGCCATAGTCGGGATAGTCACCGGAGTGGAAGTGAACGATGCCGTCTCGATCGGCTTGAGCTTGACATGCGTATTCATCGAGACAGATGGAGTACCCTAGGCCACTAAGGCTACGACGGAGTCCTCCTCCTTCGTTAGTTGTTGTTGATGGTGCTATTGCGCCACTAACCACGGCAGCGGTAGTAGATGCCAGAACGATGTTGAATAGAGTTGAGAGATGCATGTTGATAATGTCGATGATGATGATAAGTTAAGAGTGGATGATAGTGCTATCGTTATTGTATTGCAATTGAAGTTCGAATGTAATTTATGAGCCACTACTTGATCTGCTGCATGCTGATATCTGATAGGGGCTCTACAATACATTTACATCATAGCGGTGTCAAAGCCACAATGATCAACGACACATCGAGCCCATCATCTCATTAATGCTCATTAACGAGATAACATCTCAACTGTTAGTTGAACGTCGTTTCATCAACGATATTGTCCAGCCTTTATAGATGCACATGTTAATAAGTATTGATTGTTTTAATATGTGCATTGGAGGTGGAGATTGAGCCCATTGTTGTACATAGGTTTTTGTTGGAGCTCATTTTGCTTCAAGGATACGACATACATACAGGCAAAATTTACAATTGCCCATCGCAGCACAGAGAAGCCCCCTTCTCCTACTGGAAGAAACTCACATAATGATAGCAAACAAACCCCTCTATTGCACCTATTGCAATCATCACATCAACGATGCTAACAGACGAATATCAACTACATAAACATAATACAAAGTTGTTATCATTCATTGCAAGACTCGGCCTATGTCTATTCTTTATTCTTCTCTTACTTTCATTACTAATTTCACCAATAAAACCAAACAAATTATTCTTCGATAAGCATGGACGTCATCATCGATTACTTGGTGCTGCAAACTTAGTCTGGTTGTTGATTGGTATATCAAGTGCCATGGTCTATCAACCATCAACATATATTGCAACAAGCGATCATGATGATGTGCATATCATCAATAGAAAAATTATCAACTCATACGCGATACAATGCTTGTCATATGATATAATATTAGGTATATTAGGTATACTATCCACACTCATGGCAGCAAGAGCCTTTCCACATAAATTCATTACAACCAATAAACCAGGAGAGAGTGGGACGCTATCTAATCATGCAATTGTAACACAAAATGAAATGATTGAACACATATTTTATCAAATTGTTAATTTATGTCAAGCTGTTTATTTACATGCAATTACATATTGGATAGCCTCATCTGTGACATATATTAGTAGATTGATACTATCATTGTTAGTTACATTGCCATGGACTGTACGAAATAAGTTCCCAGTCAATAGCTTCAGTGCAAACTGGACAACTAAACAGGAACAAAATGAAAAACAAAAGTCTAATATCAGAAATGTAAAAGAAGTTGATACAAAGAGAAGTAGCAACAATCACATTAACAATATGTATAGAATAAAGAAATGGCAATATATATTCTACAAGCATGTTATATTACATGGATTGAACATATCTATTGCATTTCCAAAAGGGATATCCAACTTTAAGCATGTCGATATTGATCATCTGCCGTTACCACTAACAACTGAATGGAGAATATTTTGGATAGCACTAAACACATCCTATGTAATGGAATTCTTCTTGAATAGTTTGGTGAAACGTGGTATACTTAGTCAACGATATATGATGATATTAAATGGACTGCTAATGTGTTCAGCTTCATTAGCTGCGGTATGTGTGATTAGTAGTGTTCGGATAGAAGCGGCTGTGTTGTCACTGATGTTGAACTTTTGTAACAGAGGATATGATGTTATTAATACAATGATAGCAGGGTGTATCATTAGTTACATTTGAGCTATCAATTCCATCCTACCGAAAATAAGTTGAGAAGAGATTAGGATGAACTCAAACTAGAAGATAAATGGACACATGATGTGGATATCAACTTTCACTTTCTTTATACAAGAAGTCACTAAACTAAAGATATCATACTCCGAGGAGTGATTCAACTACACATACATACATATATCAACTATCCAGACAGATACATCAAACTATCATCAACCGCCGAAAAGAATCAGTCGACGGAACCAAACAAAAGATGCTCACTACTCAAAGCAAAGCACCCCAAAAGAAGCTGGCAGCCCAGAAAACAACAGCTACTGTCAAAGAAGAAACAAATGCCTCGGCACTGCGACCAGCATTCGTCTCCTCATCATCAAAGCCAGCCTTGATATGAGATACTTGAGGAAGAGGTTCCATCGGGATATTGATCGTGAAAGGAGTAGCTGGATCATAACGTCCAGGACGAGATACAACGCCATCTTCCTCACCCCTCAATGCACGACCACCTACCAACTTGACTTGGACAATACCAGAGACTGTGGCAGATGACAACGTGCTGAAGGAGAAGAACCTTGAGGGTACGACAGTAGACACACCAACGGCAGTGGCATTCTTGACAGTAAGGGATGAGATCTCACTATTCTGAATCAAGAGACCATCCACGATAAGAAGAGTCTCATTGTCAAGAGAGGTCATCTCAAGAGTATTGAGGAAAGCAATTTCAACATCCGAGTCCATGGATTGGATGCAAACGTTGAGGATGCTGTTGGGTGCAAGGGGAGTGTTGTTGCAAGTGAAGGAATCTAAATCATCACACTTGCATGCCATGACGTAGCTGTCAACATTGGCCTGACCTGATCCGCTTGATAAGGAGGCAGACTGCATTGACACATCCTCCACAGCTTCAAAGTCAACGGTGAAATCGAAGAAGATGTCAATATCACGTTTGCTGTGTAATATGAATGGAAGTTAAGATAGTATAGGAAGAGAAGATTAGCGTACATATCATATGCATAACAACAAACACGACAGCATAATACCAAACACCAAACACAACAATAACAACTTACTCCTCCTTGATGACAGCTCCTCCGGATAGTAACTGAACACGAATACAGAACTCAAGCTTACTATCATCCCAAATGTTACTAGATGTGATGGATGACTTGTCTAAATCAAGCATAATCTCAAGTCCATCATGATCGGCATCAACATTAGACATTCGGGCAGTGGTAGTAATAATGTTCATACCCGTGATAGGGGCAACGCAATCCTTATCGAAAAGATCAATGTTGAATGTACGGCCGGTACCAATGAGATAATCTAATGTAATCTCATTAGTGACGCCTTCTTGAAAGTCCGTCTCAAGAGATTGATGGAGGATATCCCAATTGCCAATCTGAGCAGAGGTTGGTGTGGCAAGGATAGCAGCGGCGGCACAGATGGATTTGAAGATACTTGAGGATGGCATGATTGTAGATGATATTGTCTGTTGACTAGTATTGAATGATAGAGGAGAAGAGTAGATATGATAGGGTTGCAATGATTAGTACACGATTGATACATTGATGAACACATGATATGAACATGATATGAACACATGATGTGTCAATCATGCATGATGATCAACTACCGCCGGCATATGATATGAGTAGGCCTCCTCTCAACCGAACATACTATACAAACGACAATAGAGATAACAGCATATGCAACAACTATTCAAGTCGAACCTTGTGATCGTGAAGGCGGCCATCCACATCTCAAACCACACCGCCATCGTCAACAGAAGATACCTCATCGTACATCAACAGAAACATTACTTACCTAAACGATGATCAAATGGAGGAGTAGTAGTTGGTATTCTGATGAGTGAAGTAGTCTACTGTGTAGTTGTGCGTAGATGATGTTGTGTTTGATCAGTTTTGAAAATTATGAGTGAGGAAAGAGGAGGAGAGTGATGCGAGGTCGTGCATGAAATTTATTTGTACCTCAATCTTAGTTGGAGTATCTTTCTTGTAATGACATTCAAGCAATACAACTCCGACCTAAATGCAGTCACGTTAGACTTACTTGTACTTCTACTACACATACTATGTACTACTACTACTTGTTCAGTTGCTTATCTATATCGGATAGCCGCCAATCCTTCCTCAGCATAGAGCGTAATGGAGATACCTGAATCGAGAAAAGAGATAGAGTAGCTGAAACTGAGTTGTTATTAGATTGTAGAGGATACACGACTACGAATGATTGATACGTTATACTCTTATCTTCTTAGTATTATATACCTTTGTCAATTAGTCTGTTGTTTTGTAGCATCAGTAGAGGATGCTTGATATGAGGCAGCTCGGCGGTAGCTTAACCCAGTCTGCTATTCTAATCGTCAAAGTTAGATGAGGATTAGCAGCTACCTCACATGAATAAGAATAACCACCCAAGTATCTCTATAGCGAGTGTCAACTGGCAGTTGCTACTTCACATTAACATTAGCTTCTCGTACAATCATAACTACATCGTCTTCTTGTATGTATAATCTGAAGGAAGTGGGGAGTAGTAGAGTTCATCTTGAGAATGGATTGCAATAAAAGATACTTAACGCTAAGCTGTTCGAGTGATCAACATAATCACAACCATACTTCTCAGACCCTCATGTTAAGAACTCATCAAACATATCTCAATCTAAAACTAAAGCTAATAGACATATATGCACATACCATATCAATACCAAGCTACTAGAGTCTAGAGTTAGAGTTGGAGTATCTTCGAGCTACAATCATCAGTCCTCGTGCTTTCTACACATGTGGCTAGCTAGTGGGCCTGAGAATTGGGTTTGAAACCATTGACGAAGTAGTTCTTCTTCTTTATGTTTCATACAAATTCCTCCGTCTTTTGCAATATCATAACATCCGTCGTGACTGCATATCTTTTCACTTCTCATATCATGTGTTAGTTTTTCAGTCTCAGAGGATACTCCTCTCTGACTGCACACACCGATGTTCGTAACAACTTCAGAACCACTTCCGTTAGCAATAGTATAAGGTGGAGTAACTATACCGATACTACTACGAGCTTTTTGTAACCATCTCTTCTTTAGATGAGGAGTAGGCTGAGTTGTAGTACGGCTAGTGCAAGTGGTATCCTGCTTCTCCGTTTCCGCCGTCTCCTTCTTCTTCTTCTTCGTGCTCTTCTTTGTCTTCCGTTCTCGCACCATCTTGGAGTGTTCGTTCATGAGATAGATCTTTAGATTTGGATGACTAGAGAAGTATATCAAAACCGTAGTTAGATATCTATGCATCAACTATCTTCAATCTTCTATCATTCGTATTCATACTCATTCACTTACCGTTTTTGGAATTTTTGAGCATAACTTTTGACTTGCTTGTTCGTCCTACTTTTGACAATACCGCTGATCAATCTCCAACTTCCCCATCCATGCTTTATCACTCCGGCTTGAAACTGAGCCTGCTCATGCTCACTCCACTTCCCTTCTTCTTTCATCATATCATCTATCTTTCTCTCGGATGGTAGTAAGATACTCTTCGTCTCCCGACTTAACTTCGTAGTCCTTTGGAACTGATCATTCAATCGATGATACCTATTACCTTTTGTCATGGTACGTTGTATTACTTTATATGCTAATATAATGGAGTAGAAGACGAGTTAGTTTGCTGTATGTATTTATGATCATAAACTCAGGTTATGGAGTACTAGAGCAAGGTGGGGTATCCTCATGTCGTTTTGTGTACCGGTATCCCAAACTCTCACCTCAACTTCTCATCTCATAATTTGCATGTAAGGTTCAAACAAAAACAGCTTTATCACTAACATCTTCTCCTACATTGACTTTGAAATACAGGTGAGTCGCTTGGTATTGTCTTTGTGGATTAGGGAGAGGATATGATAGAGACAAGTCAAGAGCTTCCCACTCTATTTTCATTCGGCGGCATGGCAGTTGGGCTTGTGATGAGGACTGCGGTATCCCACTATGTTGCAAAGTATCGTTGATATGGTGTGTTGATCTATCAGTTATCAGATCTCGAGATAGGACATATATCAGATAAGAAGTGGCATAATAAACTCTTATCTTGGGTGTGGACTAGCTCTCATGCTCATATGATCCTTCGTTACTAATACAAAACTGCGTCCTCTTACTCTCTAATTTTCTCACTTAACTTTAGAAGAGACTCTTTCATCCCAATCTTATCATGCGTTTATCTACTACTACTTTCATTGACGGCATATGTACATGGATGAAAAAGAAAAGAAAGGGGGCTTTTCACAGTAAGAGGAGAAGTTCTTCCGTCTCATCTATAACTGTAAAGAGCTTAACTTCACTAAACGATTATGAGGCTACAGAGTCACGTGAATATGAAACATATGATCTGAATCTGCCTGCTAGTTATTATAAAAAAGCTGATACTGATGATGCATTGGAATTAGATGACTCTCTATCTACGTTAGTTCTATCATCGAGCACTTCAACTTTGCACAAAAGCAGGGTACAAGAGACACTAGGCTATGAACGATCTCTCCGATCCACGAAGGAAGAGGAGGACCGATTGGAGAAGACGCTTGGATGATAATATTCATCTTACAATTAGGATTCTAATTCACTAATTTATCTTCTTCTGTACAACATTCATACTACTTCCTATCACATATCATACACCAGCCACTAATAATGATACCAACCTCTACATTCAAGGGCTTAAGTTGCCCTTCGTATTAGTATCATGCATCCACCTACTTTCTCTATCCACTAAACACATTTGTTCCGACATTATCCCAAACAGTAGAATCGTTTAACCAATCAGCACTGAACGTTGGAGCCTCCTCCTTCTTGTTCTCTTTATCCTCACTAATATTGCCTAATACTTGCTTCTCCTTCTCTTTCTTGAGTGGACTATCCTCATTGATCATTGGACCAACTCCAACAATGGGCGGTACTCCCTTCTCCTCTTCCTTATTGTTACATTCCAAATACCGTTCTGTCAAATTCAACAAACGAGATACACGTGCTTGATGTTCATCTTCCAACATTGAATTAAGGAAACAACAATCATTAGCATGACGTGTACATAATGGATTGAGATGTACACTTGCCACTTCTGTATTACGTGTACTTTCGGTATATGCCGAGATATCAATCGATGTATCATCCGGACTTGATGGATGAGTAGCTTGGATTGTATAATACCCCTTTTTACGAAATGGGAATGATGCTGCTGTAGAGTTGTCACTTGCCTTATCAATAATACCACTAGTAGTCGTTGTACCACTTGAATCCTCGGTGGGATAACTTGACCCATCTGGATCGGCAACATGGAATATGCCATCGATAACTTTTACCGGTGCCGATGTTGATGATGCATAGTCATATATCTCATCTTGAAGATTACTAGCTTGAGCGGCAATTGTAGTTGTTGTTCGAGCGTCAAACTGTTGTTTGGATGTAACCTCCTCCATCGTGAATGAATCTTGATCCTTGATTGGTGTAGCCTTTAAGATTGTCGTTGGTTCCATCTCCTCTTCTTCCAAAATCTCGTTTAACGATGAGAAACTATCATTCACATCTGTACTACTGCCATTCCCTTTCTTCACTAACACACCAGCTGAACATGCAAACTTGGCAACCTGACCAACTTCATTCACAGTCTCTAAATTACCACAAGTTACCTTATTCAACGCATTCTGTTTGGCCATACCAAGTGCACTCTTTGTTTTGTCAACACGTGCATGAATATTCGACTTTGTTTTATCAACTTGGGCAGTAACATGATTCTTAATCTTTCGTGGCGTTTCATTAACTGTGTTAATCATTGCTGTGATTTCGGGTAGTAGGTCTGCTGATCCGTCTAGATTGTGATTTAATGATCGATTGACTACCTTCTTCTTCTTCGTAGATGAAACGACAGGAGTGGCCTTGCTGCTTGCAACACTATTGATTGATGAAAGTAAATCCTTCGTGGCACTATTCACACTGTTAGATGGACTACCCTCAGGTGGAGTACTTGATTTGAGACTACCAGATACTACGGCATTATCACCTGGAAACAAGGCCTTGCTGTTATCAGCTGCAGCCATACTGCCTGACGAAGAAGCAGCGGTGTTGTTATCAACACTACTGCTGCCGCTGACGGCATGACCGGCAGTAACACTGTTCCCAACTGATACCAAATGACTTTCATTCGGAAAGAGTGCCGTTGTAATCTCCTCCATACCCTGTTCTCCTAATCCATTGACTCCTCCTCTACTCTCCTTAACTCCACCACTATTACTGCTACGGTCAGGACTAAACTCATCAGTACTCGGTAGTACGCCACCAAAGCTAGTATATACCATATCATCATATGATTCACTACCGGGTGTGTAACACTTAGTAAAGAGATTAGATGTTTTAACAATGTTGTACATGTTTACTTCTTTTGTTGATTTGTTGTTAGAGTGTACATTATTGACATCTGTTGGTGAACCCTTATTAAGATGACTTTTCTCGGTCATGGAAGTATCAGGCGTAACATCTTCTGAATTATCGGCAGTGTTGTTCAATATGGCATTTAATTCATCATCATCAATGGAAGTAGATGTACACCCCTGTACAGCCTTAAGACTACCGCCACATGACAAACTATTCTTAACACCATTAACAACCTCATCTCTCTTACTCTTGACACTATTAACAATACTCTTTTTTGTATTGTCAACTGTTGATGTAACATGTGTCTTGACTTTAGATGGTGTATCTTTGGCAGATGCGATGATTTTAGTAATTTCGGGTAGTAAATCGGATGAATTGTTGGGTGAGTGATTTGTATGAGGGGCCATCATTGAGGTTAGATCAATCTTCTTCAGTGGATGGTTGTTACGATTGTTATTATTGGTAGAGGCGGTAAATGATTTAGAGGGTTTACGAGGTGATCGATTATTAATCGGGGCAGTGTCCGTATCACTTAAACAACTTTCGATACCACCTAAATGTAGATCACCGTTGCCACTACCACTATTGAAACTGCCACTACCTCTACTGCTACCGCTGCTGCTGTTATCAACAATAGGTACCCCATTCGGCACCTCATCATCATCTAACACGGCATTCAATTCATCAGCCAATAACAAACTGGCATTAACCTCATCTAATATATCAATAGTTTCTAATATTTCTTGATGAATATTATTTTGTAGTATAGTTTCAGATTTGTATATGGTGTAGGCTGTGGACACTACCGCATCTTCCTCTTCGTCGAATGGTTTATTGTTGGTAGATGATGTAGAGAAGGATGTGTCGGTGGTTGTATTGTTGAGGGAGGTATTAGAGGGCCATGTACCAACATCGTTGTTGTTGCAATTATGACTGAGTGATTGTAATTTGGCTACCTCATTTTTATATAGTTCTTTGGCGGCTATTAGTTGTTCATAATTACTCTTCTTTTTAGTTGTAGTTGCAATAGATGGTGGTGTAGATGTAGTTAAGAGATGATTTTCGTACTGTTGTAGTTTGGTAAACGATGATGACGAGTTGTGACTACTGTTGTTGTTACGGAGTAGTGATGATGTCGACGAGCGGCGACCGGCGGTATTCCGCTTGCTGTTGGCTTTGGAAGAGATTGCTGCGTGTAGTAGCGTCATTGTTCTTTAGTTTATAAGGAAGGGTGACGAAGAGTTGTTGTGTTGTGTGCATGCATTGCAACTGATGATGAGTTTGAATTTATTTAAAGCCATGGTGGTAAATTTTCTCATGATGGATGCAACCGTCAAATGCATTGCAATTCACATTAGGTAGATAGTCTACCACTTACTCTAGATACCTTGCCAAGATACAAATGCCATCTTTCTCAAAAGTTCATCCAAATTCGAATTTGAGTTAGAGTTTAAGATAGGTGAGTTCGTATCGTTATTACGAACCTACCTTTTATTAGTAGGGCGGTAGGTGCAGATGGCCACAGCTGACTATTGCTATAGACGTAGTGGACAACATCGAATGGTATACCGTGAATATAACCATATAATTAGGTTTTCAAGCACTCTCGATTATTGGTGGTTAAGTTGTGGTAGCATCAATCGTTAACACACAACAAGTGAAGAGATACCAACAAGAAGAAGTTAACTCTCCTACATACACCATTAGTAGCAGCTCTCGATCAACATCATATTACCATGTTAATACCATCTCTACAAGAATATCTACCAGCAGTGTATCATAGTCATCATGATCTCGATATAGGCGGCGTGCTCTTTAATGACGTAACTACGACGAACTCGATCTTCATTGCAACTAATGATGCAATTGATCAACTAACAACAACATACGATACATCGCCTCTACTCAACAATCTCTTATCAAACTTTGATATAAAACAACATCCAATAACAACAATCTTAACATCCTATTGTTTAGTAACAGCTTGTGATATGATACCATTCGTACCGTGTCAACCCTTGGCTATTGCTTTGGGTGCCAAGTTAGGTTTTAGTATTGCATTTCCTATAACGGCTTTAGGTCAATGTACCGCGGGTATATTAGCTTTTACCTCGGCACGTCAATTATCCAATAATATGATGAATAATGTATCAGATATAGATTCAGAAGAAGCGACAATGTATACCGATAAACTATCACCCGAGGCACTCCAAAAACTACAAGAATTCCGGTCATTAACTTCCACAGAAGAACAGGGCAACATTAAGATATTGTTAGCATTAATCGGGCTTAGATTGGCACCATTCTTCCCATTTAGTGCGGGGAATTACCTATTAGGCGGCACGACGTCGGTACCATTGTCGTTATTTGGTGTGGCTACATTGTTTGGATGTTTATTGAGTAACTTTTTAAGTGTTAGTTTAGGTAGTGCTGGTGGTGCTTTACTACCCTCTTCTAATGTTGTTAGTGATATTATGATATGATTTGGTAAAGATGCTTGTATTAGTTACTTTGCATTGAGTTATCATTAGAAACTTCATCTGGTCTATATGACGACAAACGTATAGTAGTATCAATACTAGAAGTCAACTCTCTATATCATTATTAGATATCAATAATAAGGCATGTAGTTGTGGCAGAGAAAGTTCAATTCAATTGTTGGACGCAAAGGACAGAGATCGTCACCAAATTAGAATCTACTCATCAATAATGCTCTCGTCACTTGAGAACAAAGAGTCGCTATCACTGATACCGAGTCCTTCCTCATACTCACATTCACTGTCACTACCTCCCTCATCCTGATCATCGATGTAGTATTGTTGAATATGTTCCTTCTGCCTTGCAATTCTAGCAGATCGTCTTCCCTCTGAAGTGTATACACTACCCATTGTACTGCGTCTAAAGACAAGCTTAAACAAATAATGCAAAAGCTTGAACACATAGTCGATCACTTCCGTCGCCATGATTGAAAATAAACAAGCAAGAAGAAAGCACACAAGTTTTACCAAGAATATTTCATCATCGTATGTTTTTGGAATTGGAATAAGACCATGGCTTATTAAGAACCTGACTAGCACATATGATGAATGTTGTATGCCAAGCGTGATTTGATATAAGCCAAGTTTCTTAGCCAACTTCAATGCTACATTATTAGCAGTAGTCATCGGCCCTTTAGGAGGTTTCTCATGACTATGATCATCGCTTGAATCATGGTCTTTGGAATCATCATGTTGTTTGGGGTTTTTATTACACGAGTTACGATCACTAAGAATGTCAAAGGCGTTGTTGATTGCCATGATGGCATCGTCCGAGCTAAGAGAATTCTTATCTGGATGATACTTTCGACTCAGATTCCTCTTAGCTTTTCTGAGGACCCCACATGGTGCGTTACGTTCTACACCAAGAACTTTATGATACTGATGTAGTTTAGAGAATCGCAAGATATTCTCCACTCCTCGTTGATCTCCAAGTTTGATCATATGTGAACGTAATAACTGCATATGTTTGTAGGCTATGATGATGAAGAGTACCAATGTAGCATACCGAAAGGTAGTAGTGGTAGATAAGTGCATGATGATTAATCTCTAATGATATATGAGAGAAAGGAAGCGGTTAGAGATCACGGCAAGAAGGATACCACAAATATAAAATCAATTGAAACTCTCTACACGACAAACGATATACAATAACATGAAGTAAACATCATCAGTTTAAACCACAAGAGCTTAACCTATTTGAACGAAGGAGTATGCTTGTGATATACTAACTCACCTTTGCGATACTATACGTCCAATAAGACTTAATGAAGAGAAGATATATCGAGTATAAAGCTATTGTGAGATGCAAATTATGAGCATTAGGAGGTGAGATCATGGCCACTGACATAGACGTAGTCGATAACCTGAAGTGCACATCATCGGCATCGGTTCAAACAAGAAGAAACCCATTTTAACCAAAGAAAGTGCTTGTGATGTACCGACCCAAATCATATCAACAACACTTGCAGCATTAAAGGATACCGCAGTCCTATCATACAAAAGTAAGTAACCCGCATGCCGCCGAATGAAGAGCACAAGATGAAACGAGAGAGTGGAAAGCTCTTGACTTGCCGCTATCCTATCCTATCCCTAGTCACAAACACAATAGCAAAGTAGACTCACCTGTATTTCAAAGTCAATGTAGGAGAAGATATTAGTAATAAATCTGTGTGTTTGAACCTTAGATGCAAATTATGAGAGCAGACTGAGGCAGAGGTGCGTGAGTGAGAGTTTGGGATACCGGTACACAAAACGACATGAGGATACTCCACCTACTCGTTACTCCATATAACCTCACTTTATGATCACAAGTATCAGCAAACTAACTCGTCTTCTACTCCATTATATTAGCATATAAAATAATACAGCATATCATGACAAAAGGTAATGGGTATCATCGATCGAATGATCAGTTCCAAAAGATTATGAAGTTGAGTCGGGAGACGAAGCGTATCTTACTACCTTCGGTGATAGATGATATGATGAAAGAAGAAGGGAAGTGGAGTGAGCATGAGCAGGCTCAGTTTCAATCCGGAGTGATAAAGCATGGATGGGGAAGTTGGAGTTTGATCAGCGGTATTGTCAAAAGTAGGACGAACAAGCAGGTCAAAAGTTATGCACAAAAGTTCCAAAAACGGTAAGTGTGTATGTGTAGTGATATAGAAGATTGATGATAGTTGATACATAGATATCTAACCACGGTTTTGATATACTTCTCTAGTCATCCAAATCTAAAGAACTATCTCATGAACGAACATACGAAGATGGTGCGAGAACAGAAGACAAAGAAGTTCACGAAGAAGAAGAAGGCAGAGGAGAATCAGGATACCGCTTCCACTAGCCGTACTACAACTCAGTCTACTCCTCATCCAAAGAAGAGATGGTTACAAAAAGCTCGTAGCGGTATCGGTATAGTAACTCCACCTTCTACTATTGCCATCGGAAGTGGTTCTAAAGTTGTTACCGACACCACAGTGTGTAATCAGGAAGGAGTATCCCCTGAGACTGAAAAACGAACATGTGATATGAGTAGAAGTGAAAAGACTTGCAGTCACGACGGATGCTATGATATTGCAAAAGACGGAGGAGCTTGTATGAAACATGGGGAGGAGAAACTACTTCGTCAATGGTTTCAAACTCAATTCTCAGGCTCTCACACTAGCGCATGCAGATGATCAAGCATGATTTGATTTGTGATAAAGTAGCACGAAGATACTCTAACTCTAGACTCTAGCGGCTTGGTATTGATATGTGCATATATGTCTCTTAGTTTAAGTTTAAGATATACTTGATGGGTTCTGCACATGACTATCTAAGAAGATATATCGGTAGTAAGATTATGACATACTCAACAGAATGTAATAAGGATAGCAGCCATAGGTATCTTTTATTGCATCTGATATCTCTCTCCAATACCATGGATACTTGAGATAAGAATATGAGAAGAAGATATACAAGTGCAATTGTAATACAGAGACTTCACATAGTTGGTATTCACTGTACTTAAGTGGTTCATTCTGCTATCTAACTTGATAGTTGTCGAATCTTATGATTATGAATAGCTGACTAGGTTGATAAGCTATCGCCGCTACCTGATCTGATTAGTATCCAAATATCCTCTACTAATGCTATCGAAGTTGAATGTATCGCAATGGTATAATACTAAGAATATAAGAGTATAACGTATCAATCATTCGTAGTCGTGTATCCTCAACAATCTAATAACTCAGCTACTCTATCTCTTTCTTGATTCTACTATCTCCATGATGGAAGGAATATGCAGCTATATGATATAGATATAGACGAGCATCTGAGCAAGTAGTAGTATGTATAGAAGCACAAGTAAGTCTAACGTGACTGCAATTAGGTCGGAGTTGTATTGCTTGAATGTCATTACAAGAAAGATACTCCAATCGTTTTTTCGGTTCACATAAATTTCATGCACGACCTCGCATCATCTCAAACTCTCCTCTTTCCTCACTCATAATTTTCAATTCTGATCAAACATAACATCATCTACACACAACTACACAGTAGACTACTCCACTCATCAGCTATACCGACTACTACTCTTCCATTTGATCATCGTCTAAGTAAGTAATATGTTTGTTATTGTTTGCAATGATGAGGTATCTTTTGACGATGCAGTGTGGTTTGAGATTGTTGGCCGCCATTCACAATCACAAGGTTCGACTTAACATTGTTGTTGTATATGTTGTCTCTATTAATGTTTGTAAAGTAGACGGTACGGTTGAGGAGTCTTCTACTCATATCATATGCCAGCGGTAGTTCATCATCATGCATGATTGACACATCATGTGTTCACATCATGTTCACATCATGTGTTCAACATATCAATCGTGTACTAACCATTGCAACAACCCTATCACATCATTCTCCTCTATACAATACTAATCGACAGATACAATCAACAACCATATCATGCCATCCTCCTCAAGTATCTTCAAATCCATCTGTGCCGCCGCTGCCATCCTTGCCACACCAACATCTGCTCAGATTGGCAACTGGGATATCCTCTACCAATCTCTTGAGACGGACTTCCAAGAAGGCGTGACGAATGAGATTACATTGGATTATCTCATTGGTACCGGCCGTACATTCAACATCGATCTATTCGATAAGGATTGTATTGCTCCCATCACGGGCATGAACATTATCACTACCACTGCTCGAATGTCGAATGTTGATGCCGATCATGATGGACTTGAGATTATGCTTGATTTGGACAAGTCATCCATCACATCTAGTAACATTTGGGATGATAATAAGCTTGAGTTCTGTATTCGTGTTCAGTTATTATCCGGAGGAGCTGTCATCAAGGAGGAGTAAGTTGTTGTCGTGTTTGTTGATTGTTGTTGTCGTGTTTGTATGAGTACTCATCCTCTACTTATATCTTATCCATCCATATCAACACACACACACAGCAAACGTGATATTGATATCTTCTTCGATTTCACTGTTGACTTTGAAGCTGTTGAGGATGTGTCGATGCAGTCTGCCTCCCTATCAAGTGGATCTGGTCAGGCCAATGTTGACAGCTACGTCATGGCATGCAAGTGTGATGATTTAGATTCATTCACTTGCAACAACACTCCATTAGCACCCAACAGTATCCTCAACGTGTGCATCCAATCCATGGATTCGGATGTTGAGATTAATTTCCTCAATACTCTTGAGATGACCTCTCTTGATAATGAGACGCTTCTTATCGTGGATGGTCTTTTGATTCAGAACAACGAGATCTCATCTCTTACTGTCAAGAATGCCACTGCCGTCGGTGTTTCGACTGTCGTGCCATCAAGGTTCTTCTCCTTCAGCACGTTCTCCACTGCTACCGTCTCTGGTATTGTCCAAGTCAAGTTGGTAGGTGGTCGTGCATTGAGGGGTGAGGAGGATAGTAATAGTGTGACTCGCCCTGGACGATATGATCCATCCACTCCTTTCACAATCAATGTCCCGATGGAACCTCTTCCTCAAGTGTCTCAAATCAACACTGGCTTTGATGATGGTGAGACAAATGCTGGCAGTGTAATCGATGGCGATTCTTTCTTTTTGGGAGGTGCCATTGCTATCTCTGCCTGGTTACTTATGAGTTTGCTCTGAGATGTTAGCGTTGATTTCTTATTCGGTCGATTTGATGTTTGTTGATGCATATGTGTTTAGTTGAATCACTCCTCGGAGTAAGATATCTTTAGTTTAGTGATCTCATGTATATAAAGTGAATGTTGATATCCACATCATATGACTATTTACCTTTCATCTCGCTGACAAATGTAGTCGATTCATAACTCACGCCTCGGTAGGATGGAATGATACCACCGACGTACGAGATACATCCCATACCAATACATTGATACAATCTCCCTGTCTACATTCATACCATGACGATGTGTCATCATTATGATCAACCATATCATCTTCTTCTCCTTCTTCTTGTCTTGGCATTAGTGATATGTTTGATCCATTAAAGTTAACAGAGGATGATGAACCAGTAGTCATCTTTGACATACTTGTTGAACTTTCACCCTCGTGTACTTGTAGAAACATTGCAAATTGATGTGAAGAGCTTGTTTCTGTATTATCATTCTTGTTGGTCTGTAGGAAGTAATCCGAATCTTGATGTTTCCCCAGTTGTCTAGACTTCTTGTCCAGTAACATCAAGTTTATAGCTGCACATGTCAAATCACGTAGTGCACACGGCAGTATTGGCCCTCGTAACTCTAATGTTGCCTTGGCATTAGAGGCAGTTGCAGAAGAGTTATGTAGCTGATGCTGATCTTGATGGTACACTTGGTTCATAAATCCAGTATCTCTCCGACTACTAACCGACAACGTTCGCAGTGTGGTATGCAAACAATTGGAACCCAACGATCGACATAGTAACAGCGGCACATCTGATACTGGTGGGGAAGCATTCGTCGTAGTTGACTTGGACATTCCAGCACTTTGATTATCAACACTTGATAAACCATATGTATTCATGAACAATTCATAAACAACATTACAATCATCAATACCATAAACAAATAATGGTGGTAAGGAACTACCCTTACTACCACTTATTGAATTGTTGGGATCATTATATCGGGGACGTACTTTACGTTTTTTGACCTCAACTGTTACCTTACCTTTTTCATCATCGGCGTGTTTGATTGCGTTCAATTCAGCATGTACTTCGGCTGAATCTTCTTGTGTTGGTGTGGCATCATCGTTTGTTTGAAGTAGACTTTCGGAAAAGACTTCATAACTCCCTTCTTCTTCTGTGGCTGTTG
>Ga0214479_100351_pt1 | contig 28491 bp, 24 predicted proteins | sample M1_20Mar14CPVII9_5_FD_165054 | JGI IMG/M metagenome (GOLD analysis project Ga0214479, IMG submission 165054) | Marine eukaryotic communities from Monterey Bay, California, United States - M1_20Mar14CPVII9sort6BwellE14 | ecosystem: Environmental > Aquatic > Marine > Unclassified | place: USA...
ATGAGCCGTGAGCCTATTGAAAAGAGCTGTAGCTCTAAGCAGTTCCAATACTCTCAAGAAACTATCGAAACACTTCAAAATATAATGAGAGAAGTTGCATCAAAGATGGAGCGGCCAAATGTATCCACGTCGCAAACTTACTGGTTGGAACATATTCACAAAACCCAAGTCATTGGAGAGAATGTTACAGCGTGAATTTGTTGATGACAATGAGTTTATTGGGTATGTTATTGATAATAAAGAATTCAAATATACCAAAGTAAAGAAGAACGTCATAGAAATAGAAGGAGAATCAAAATGAATGTGTTGGAGTAGCAGATAAACTCTCTACTGGAAGCATTAGAAAAGAATTCAACAATCTTACTCTTGATAAAAGATATTTCTATGATGAATTAGCCAACGCGCTCACTAAATTGAGAGATGAAGGTGAACAGGATAAGAAAGTAGTATGTGGTATTTAGTTAGAATAACAATCTTGTAGATACATATATTAGAATACTCGTTATTGTTTTATTGTACCAATAAGTACCCAATTTGAATCTAATGTAGAAACACTAAATGTAACCGGACCATTTCAATAGATATATGATTCCGTGGTCAACCAACATAACTCCACTTCTTCTATTTTCTATTTAGCTTGTTGTTATTGCATTCTTGGGCATACATAATGAACCCTCACCATATACTTGGTATATTTCATAACCCATTCTAGAATCATTGTATTGTCGGATTACCAATGGTTCTAGTGACTAATTGCTTGATATGGTTGTGCTGTTGTTTATTGTTGTGCATGTGTTGATATGTATATTGTTGTGTCCCATCTACCTTGCTAAATCATCCGGCACAAACACAACAATCTCCACAATAGATATGTTGTTGTGCGATATGTATACCCACCCATCTTACTACCACATATATCACTATACTTTTGTACTACTTTGGCCTCTGCATATGTTTGTTATTAACCGAGGATGCCCTCCATTGAAGTAACGCCAATAATCCAATACTCATAGCCAAGTTATAACGTATAGCAACACTATAACTTCTTAATTAATCCAATCCATCATCACACCCCTACTAACAGACAACAATCCTTAAACAAATAATGACCATAATTAAAATAATATACACCCACTGCCATTCGAATTGCAACCACCCAAACTCTGAGCAATCATTTCATCTGAACATTATATAATATCCCATAAACTAATCATATAATCACCTGAATAACTCGTACGTCTTTTACAGCACCACTTGTGCAATGTAATCAATATTATAATCAAATTGAAATAATAAAGCTGGACTTTTATGACCACCACCGGCAGCCGCAATGACAATTAATAGTAGAACCCCGCATCAATTGCGATTCTTTATTGCAAATTGCAGCATCTCACTGTAATATAATATACCTACATATCTCTTTGCTGCAAGTTGCAAGTTGATAATGATGGTATATACCACCGCCGCCACCATCATCAATTGTTCGAGATAGCAGCAAATTAATCGCGGCAGCGGCCATATTGTTGTTGATGATGATATTGTTGTTGTTGTTGATGATGATATGTGCTGCCGGCCGCCGCAATAACAATTGCAATTCTTTATTGCAGTATCTCACTTTAATATAATATACATACATAACCCTCCAGCAGCTGGCAAATTGGTAACGATGATAATACCACTACCGCCGCTGTCATTAGCTGGCAACGATTTAGGAGATGAAACTTCATTAATTGTGGCGGCCATTATTGTTGTTGTTAATGATGATGTCAACGCCACCCACCGCCATTGTCATCAATAGTTTGACATATGTAGCAAATCTATGTTAGCATCGTCCATTATTGTTGTTAATGATGATGTGTGCCGCCGGCGCCATTTAGTACATACATGTAGATGATAATGGCCGGCATGGCGATAGTTGTCATATCTATGTCTATAGTTCACTTTCAGTATCATATTGCAATTTACTTACGTAGGACTAAGTAGTATATTTCTTTTTTCGCTGAAAAAAAAGTGCGTCCTACGAAGAATTCCAGTATTTCCCCCATCCAATCTTCCAACCCCCTTAGGAGTTTTCTACACTTCGTGAAAACTGACATTTGTGGCCTCAGCCACTACAGTACTTTTCACTGTTCTTACCCGTCTCCCGGCGGATTAGGTCTTTGCAGAGGAATGAGTATTAGCACTTAATGTTTCTTCTTCCTTTTCTTCCACCTAGCACTGCCTTTGCTAACAAGGGATAATGGGATGATTGGAATACCTTCATATTTCAGCTTTGTTTTGATTGTGTGGTTAAAGCTGTCAAATAGTACGCATTCAATGTGTTTGAACATGGAATTTAAGGCATGTGTACGTACATACTCAATTCTGTAGATAAGGTCTTTTAGACTGTATAATTTAATATTAACCTTTTTCTTGTTTGTTTAACAACATCAATATTGACTTCATTGTCACGTATATTTGCGTAAGCATTATACTTCATAGATTAACAGTCTCGTCGCTTTCCGCTGACGATTCTAGGATCAGAATTTTGATTTTGGCATTGACACAGTCGGCCAATCATTCCAGGATTAAGAGTTTTGATTTTGGCATTGACTCAGTCGGCCAATCAAGCATTTAATTAACAGGAAGAAAGATCTGATTTTACCAGGACAAGAGTCGGCAATCAGGCACTTATTCCCTCATTTGGATTGGTGTTAAGCTAAAGCTTCTTCAATCAACCATGAATTATCTACAAAAGGATATTCGATAGTTTTCCTATCATGGCTAATGTGAGTTTACGTATACCATTATTGTATTCATTGGAGTCGGCTCGCCGGTCCAATTATTATGCTTTGAGAACGGGATTACTAGTCACAGTCGGCACACTGGTCCAATTATTATGCGTTGAGAACGGCATTAACAATCACCGTAAACTGAAGTCAAAGTGGAAAGGCATCCGCAAACTTGAATATACTGATAGTACTACGGGCACTAAGGTGATGATTTCGAAGAGTTCGCGGCTATTGTGCCATTCAAGAACCATTTGCAGAATGAGTCAGGCCTTGTTTCAAGGAACCCAGTAGACATTACACAGTACTGACGTGAGGATTTCTTGCGCTACTATGACAATGTATATGACCCAGAAAATCCGACTCAATATGACCAGGCGTTAGCGCAGGATGCCGAGAAGCATAACATGAAGAAATGAAGAAATTAGCAGCTGACACAGCCAGTACAATGACCACTACTGGAGGAACAGCAACTACCACCAACAATACTACTATCTCCGGTGGGAACACGTCACAAAATTGTTGTCAATCAGATGCGCGTTCTGCGGAAGAAAAGGCGTTAGATAGGGCACTGGTTCTGGACAAGGATTCATTCAAATCTTTGAAGAGTGATGTTGAGTTCTCCACTTGGTTTCCAATTTTCAAGGCCGAGGCAATTAAGCAGGGTTTTGGAGACTTGTTGGATTCCAAATATAAACCTCCTCCTGGTCAAGAGACTATTTTCGAGAAAAGGCAAAAGGTGTTCTACTCATTCCTTGGCCATCATCTAATGACCAAAAAAGGGACAGGCTATTGTTTCCGGCCATTCCGAGGCTTTTGATGCTCAAGCAGTATGGAGCAAGCTCATTGCTTACCACTTAACATCTCCCAAGGCAGTTTCAATGAAGGGCAAGTTTCTTCACAGTTGCTGGGATTGATCCAAATGCCAAACTTGAAAAGAAATACTTCGGTTGAAGTCGCTACATTCAGAGCTCATAACTCCTTCACGGCTACTCCCTTAACAAAGGAAGAAGAAAATACCCACATGAATTGTTTCGCTTCACAGTCAAAAGACATCGCTACTGTTGCATCTTTGACATCCCTTGTGGAGAGTATAAGTAACACCTCACTTAGTCCAGAAGGTAAGATGGATTTGACTGAGAATCAAGCCACAATGGTGAATAACGCATATGAGATCCAAAACGACCTTATTCCTTCTAATCCACACCGTTGTAGTGCCCATCAGACACTTTTTCAAGAGTGTGGGGAGCAGGTAATTGATTGTAATGATGGCTTTCTTATCGTATGCAAAACAACTTCCTCTGGCGTCAGCAAACCATCTTTTCGAATTCCAAAGGATGATTGGGATCAATTATCTCCCGAAGATAGGACGGCTTGGTTAAGCATGAGCAAGGCTGGACGAACACTTGTGATGAATTCTAGCCAGCACTCTTCCCCTTGACATCCGCGTTACGACAGCACCCACGGCCCCATGGTCAAAGTTGATCGCAAACCCAGAACAAGCGCGTGAGTTTCCATGGATTATCTGATACTTAATTTGACGACTCCGGTAACGTTGTGGGTGATAATGGAAACAATGATAATGGTGAAGAACAGAATAATCAAGATTCGGATGGTAATGAGCGCATCCAATGTTCTCAATTACCAGAAGCGCCCGATTCGAAGGATACACTCATTATCAATACCATAAGCAGCCTGGTGATTGTTCTCGCTCATCTGTTTAGTACAATGTCCAAAGTTGTCACTGTGTCTGTCCATGAAGAAAAACGGAACACTACCATAGAGTGTCATCCAATTATGTTCTATTCAAGTGTTGCTTCCAACATCACTTATTTATAACGGTCAGTCGTAATTCCCATCGTGAGACGCATGCATCCAACTCTATGGTTGACAACCAGTATTGGTGGTGGGAAGAACACACCCACAAGGTCTGTGAGACAGGTCGTTTTGTTGATGTGACAGGTGTCTACTAAAGAGGTGATATCAATCCATGATATTCGTAATCTACAGGTTATCGATATTATGAGATTGCTACCTAATCTCCTTTCTCAACACCTCAGAAAGAGTGTCGCTCGGTCTAACGGTCGATCTAGTCGTGCCATGTGTCCGCTGTCCTCAGCTGGATCATCACACCCTCGCCGAGTGCCTACTAGTCTGACTATGCTGCTGTCGCTGCATGCTGCTGCTTTAATCTTAGCATTTCTATTACTATTTGTGGTGTTAGATATTCTTGTCTAACATTCTGATGATGTTTGGCTGCATGATGCTTTGTCCAATAATCGTCATAATTCAACTTGCCAGGTCTCCAATATATTCGGAATTGTTGTTGACATTCTCTGTCACGCAGCCAATGTAATCTCATATCCATTGCTTTTGTTCGTTTGGGTTGAATCTTACCGTTGACTACTGCATCGGCCATTGCATTGTCTGTTTGTAACGGTGTTGGCGGTTGCTTGTATCCTAACTCTTCTAATAATATTATTCTAATGTATACCGCTTCTCTGGCCATGATGTATAGCGCTGCCAACTCCGCTTCTGTTGCAGACGACATAACATGTTTAATGATGTGTGCTATATTCAGTATTGCTCCATTATTCGGTGGAATGTTGTTGTTGTTGGATAGGAAGAAGTGACCGCCCGCTCTACTTCGTGCTTTTGGTTCTGATAAATAACTTGCATCACTGTGTACCCCTAATACCATATCGCTACTACTGTACGTTATTACTGCCTCTTCTTGACTTGCTAAGTAATCTAGTAATTGCTTTGCTTGTTTCATTGTATCTTCTGTTGGTTTTGATGATTGTGATGCGATTGCACTGATTGGGCATAATAATGTACTATCTACCGCTCGTCCAAGGTATAGAAACTTGCCGCATACTTGTTAAATGAACTTCTTGCCTTGTTTATCTAATTCCGGTGCTGTTGACTCTTCTGTTGCATATTGTTTCTTTGCTCCATACTTGATTGGTGTACATGGGAAGTGGGCACATTTACAACAACATTTTCGCTACGGGCTATTTTCACCTGGAACTTCTTAGAAGCCTTTCATACTGACCTGGGTGCCACTTTGTTCTTTTGTTACTTTTATTTCACTAAGGCTGGCAAAATAAACTGCAAACAACCTACTTTGAGCCACTCTACCTCTACCAGATGTTAAATCTAGATCATAAAAAGTGGTTATATGAAAACATAACACTAAACCCTACAAGAAACATCAGCAATAGTATAAGCAATCACAAAATTGAGGATTTTATACACTCACAAAGTGGGGGGATTTAGACTTAGTGAAAATAAAAATCATATCTTATCTGCTATGGGCTGTATTCACCTTTTCGGTTTACCTACAGGCTATTTTCACTTTTTTCGCTGGACCTGTTACGGGTCATTTTCACTTCTGCTACGGGTTGTTTTCATACCCTTACAAATTGAAAAATGAAATCAACCCGTAGCAGTTGAGCAAAAACAACCCGTAGCAGATCATGACTTTTTTACAAAGAGAAAGCAGCCCGTAGCAGAAGTGAAAATGACCCGTAGCAGGTCTGACCATTGAGGTGAAAAATAGAGTAGCAGCAGCTTTTCAAGTTGCCTCTTTTTTATTTTGCTAAGTCTGAAATCCCCCTTATCCCCTTGGGAAAAAAGTGAGTGGTACCCAGGTCAGTAGAAAAGGCTTCTATGAAGTTCCAGGTGAAAATGGCCCGTAGCGAAAATGTTGTTGTAAATGTGCCCACATCTTGTTTCTTACCATTCCATACATGACCAAACTGTTTTAATGACTTTTCAACGTATCCCGGCATACTAACATGGACTTGTCGTTTCTCATAATCCCAATCTAATGTCATTCCAATATACCGTTTACCCGTCCAATCTGTTGTGATTTTGAAATGTTGTGCTAATACTGATTGCAAATGTAACGCGTGTTCCTTTCTGACATACTTTACTGCAAAGTCATCAACTGTTAATGCAAATGCGATTGGTCTCCCGGCACTAACTTACTTTGGTAGTAACTTTTCTTATTTAATCTCTTTTCAAGTAATACATTTGCCATTAGTCCTGCTTGTGGGAGACCGTACATTCCTTTATTTACTTGTATATATATGCTTCCATTCAGTGTCACCTTTTCATTCAATTTGTATTCTTTGATGATTTCATCTGGGATGTCGCTAATTCGTATTCTTATATATTTGGGTCTTGACAATAAAAGTTTGATATATCCATTGTCATAAATCGTGCACCCTTTGTTGATACTACACTGTTCATTAATATTTTGGCTACTAACATATCTGCCGTTGGTGTTGCTACTTCTCCTGGGAAATTTGTTTGGTCTCCTCCAGCGACAAATCGTGATCGTTCTTTCTCTTCTTTTTTGGGACGAACTGTGCATACCATTTGACCGTATGTAACATCTTTCTTTCTATTCTTTGGTATGTCTTGTTCGCATATAAACTTGATAGTATTAGTTGGATTCTTTGTTCTACCGCCAACTCCATTTGCTAGTCGACCAAATTCATTTGCTACCGATCTGGACCATAACTTTTTGAATTTTGGTATCTTTAATAAGCTTCTATAATTAAGCATCTTACCAGTATCTTCATCCATAACTGCTAAAGCTTGATGTACTTCATTCTCTAGTTGATTCATCTTTTTGCTTATTCTGTGTCTATTGATTATATTGTTTGCCAATGATGCTGTTCCTTGTTTTGATCGTAATCGGCTATTCTTTGTTGATTTAAGGTATCGTGGTGTAATAAAAGGTTTAGGAAGTGGCGTAGGTTTAGGAATCTTAGATACTCTAGCTGCGGTATTTGCAGCTGGAGGTGCTGCCAATTTTATCTGCTGATCTACTTTGGACCTTGTACGTGATGCTGGACCATCATTATTAACCGTATTATTCATTAATGCTTGTCGTGCCAATCATTTAATTTTACGCATCCTCGAAAGTTGGACTGTGTTGTTATTTGTTGCTGTAGGTGTAACCGTTCTATTACCCATATTATTGTTACTGTTTGTAATCGTTCTCACTACCGGTGATGGTTTAATATTGTTGATGATATTATTCATATTGTTATTACTGCTCATTGATCTCGTGATACGTACATTCTCGTCCCTTACTGTTGGGTCCACCCTCGGAACTGATTCCATCTGACTCTGCCTTTGGGGTGTTGATTGCACACTCGGAACTGGTGTGGGGGTCGTTCCTTGTACACTATTGTTCATTGATTGTGGATTACTTTTGACTTGTTGTTGGGTATCTTGTACTATTTGTTTTAAGTCTTTCATTTGTTGTTCATTTGTAATACCCGAAAGGCAAAGAGATCATTGATAGATGACATCTCGCGTTCACACACCTGTGAGAATGTTTCCTTACTATTGGTATCATCAGATACATTAGTAGGCGTAACATCGTCTCCCCCATGCTCTAGTGAGAGATGTGTGAATAGTTTTGCAATGCAGAAGTTACGACGATGCAGCGACATATCTTTTATGTTTTCGTCGGGGTTATACTCTAACCTACTTATTGCATCAGCAACTGTATTATCTATACCCTTAATATAGACAATTTCAGGGCCGTATTCCTCGAGGAGTAACCTCCAACGGTATACACGGTCACTTGCTAATCCAAGTGCATCCTGTATTAAGTTCTTGTGGTCGGTGAACACTTTAATACGTTGTCCCCATAGCATCCCCTTGAACTCCTTTAGACATTCTACTATAGATAGTAGCTCTAGTTCAGTTACTGAATATCTCTTCTGAGTATCAGATAACTTCCGGGAGAAGAAGGCTAGGATACGATTGTTCTGTGTTATAACCGCGCTGAATTGTCTCGACGATGCATCGGTATATATCTCAAACACTTCGGAATAGTTGGGATATGCTAGTAACACATCTCTTGCTATTGCTTTCTTAACATCATCATATGCTTTTTGATGTTCATCAGTCCAATACCATTTCTTCTTTTTAGTATTGTTCTTACGTGTCACTTTTGTATGGCCACATTCTCCGACTAAATCGGATAGAGGTGCCAACAAGTGTGAACGTCCTTTCCATAGGTCACGATAGTATTGTACCATTCCAAGGAACTTTCGTAAATCTTTAACAGATTTAGGAGGTGTTAATGCTAGGATTGCAGACACCTTCTCACGCTGGGGTTTAATACCATTTCTAGTGAGGACACATCCAAGATACTCGACTTCGTCGGAACCAAAGATACTCTTATCTGCATTGATTCTAAGTCCTGCATCCTGTAATCTTTGTAAGACCTGGCGCAACTTATCTAAATGGTCTTCAAAGTTTCCTCTAGTAATGATTAGAAGGTCATCTAAGTATACCTTTATCCATTCTAAAGTAGCCATTAGGCCGCTCATCTTTTCTTGGAAGATGTCGGGAGCACATGCAATGCCCATTGGGAGACGCAGATACGAGTACTTTCCCCATGGGAAGATAACTGTGCATATCTTTTGTGCATCTGGATCCAATCTAATGGTGTAGTATCCCATATTAAGGTCTAGACTAGTAGCATATGTAAATCCTTCCATATCTTGTAACATAAGCATGCCCGCTTTGGCAGGTGCAGTTTACCTGGTGTTGAGTGTTGACTGTAAATGTCCAGTAACATGCCTTTGTATATTGTGTGTGGTGTTTTTGACATAGTCCTTTTTTCCGTGCAAAACTATTGCAACCAGGATATCTGCAACAGGATTTATACTTCTTTGCGCCATGACGCACACAATACTTTGTACCTCCTCTTCTTAAAGATGTACATCCTTCAAAAATACATGGTTTCTTTCTTTTGTATATGCGTTTCTTTTTGATTGAGTTTGTTGTACTGATGATTAATGTATTGTTATTTTTATTATCCAGCCTTTTGTTTTTATCACTGCAAATATTATTATTGTTCGTGTTTTGTTGCAATTCTATGGCCTCACATAGCAAGCAGAGATTGTTGTTATACAATTCTGATGCTGCCAAACCCTCATTTACATTATTCCTCATCATCATTTGAATATATGTCAAACCGTCCATGTTGGTCAATTATCAAAAACAGCCCTATCTGGAATTAGGGCCTATTTTCATTTCTTGCCTTAGTCTTAGACTAGCCTAAGCCCTATTTTCATTTCTTGCCTTAGTCTTATACTAGCCTAATTTGGTCTTGCCTTGGTCCTATAGCCCTACTCAAAAGCCCTATATTTGAGCGGCAGTTGGTGGCCATGGGAATAAAGTAACAGGCCTGTTACTAGACCATACCAGTACCAGCTCTTGGCAAGCTAAGGGGAGTACATCATGAACGATGATGTAGTTGCTCTTTTTGTGGCATTATATACAGGTTACGACAAAGAAGAACTGCTCAGCGATGACAACCTACTTGAGAGTTTCTTTGACTCTGTGAAGCAGGGAAAGACCTTCTCGAATTCGAGACATTTAACACTGTGACTCTGGAGTAATAGGGGAGGAAGTGTGGGAGATCATTTTCTGGTTGTAGTCCTGGGTTGATGGGTGTTGTAGTACTGGCATCGACGAGAAAAAAACTAAAGTAGTTGTACTGCAGCACCGGTTGTATTGCCTCATCCTCTGTAGTTGAATTTAAATATTTTGGTGTTTTACTATTTTGGCAATAAACTGTAATTTTTATTCTTAATCGGCCACGGACAGAACACAGCAAAAAGTGTCTGGAGTTACCTAGGCTAGGTAAACTGACTAGATATCTTAGGTATCGGAAAAGGATGTCGAACAATACGCTTATTGACCCTCTAAGATCGGCAATAGAGCGCACAGTTTGATTCTTTTTCGGAACTATAAAAGCTGGTGATGCCCATTCTGAATCGGGTTGTCTTTTAAGTACACCAATCTTTACCAGTCTTTCTACATCTCGTTTAGTAGGTCCGAGATGCTTCTGTGGTGCTGGGTATGGCCTGCCGTGATAAGGTTTAGCTCCTTCTTTAAGTTTGAGGGAAACAGGCTTTGTCTTCCAATCACCGAATGTACCATCAAATAACTCTTCATAGTCTTGAAGAGCTTTGAGTAAACCCGCACGTTGGGTGGTAGTAAGGTGAGTAGCTGATTCTACTATACTTGGAAGGTTAGCTTTTTCGTACTTTGCATCTAGAATTTCACTAACTCGAGATGTTGCTTGTCTCGTGCTAGCTGGTTCTGTGAATGCCTTCATCTGCTCACGCAGATCCTTGAAGTTACGTAGCTGATCGAAACTCTTCATTGGAAGGGGTTATTCATTAATGGTTACGGATAGCTCCTTAAAGTTAAGTATAGCTCCTAACTTTGTTAGTGTTTCTACACCCAAGATCAGATCATATGTGGGAGGTACCTTAGATTTTTCTAGGTACACTATGTCAGGTTGAGTTATGAATGTTTTAGACTCATTGAACTCGGGAAAACTGAACTCTAGTTGATCACCCTGATCATATGTCGTAAATACTCCGGCGGACGTCTTCCATTTCTGGGGTCTAATCCGCTTCGTAGTCGGCACGACATCAGAAGTATCCTTTCTAACGAAGAGTATATCTCCATCAGATCCACTGTCTAACAATACTCGGTATGGACGCCAAGGCATATTGTTTCTCTTTCTATTAAAGAGAGGGAGTCCAATAACTTGAGTACTGGCTCCTTTCCCAATTTTTACTGAGGATCCTAGGGTATGTGAATCCTTAACTACAACTTTAATCGGGCTAGAGTTGTTTGTATAACATAAAGCAGGAGTAGATTCAATGTTTAACTTTTGACGTTTATTTTTACACTTAAAGAATCTAAACATGTCACGTTTACTAACTCTAACGTTGTAGGACCCATCATCCTATTCGGAATCAGAATCACTACTATCGTCAAGGTCCGCTTGCTTACTTAACTTCGTGATAGCCTTACCTTGCTTTTTCAAGGTAGTCATAAACATGTGCATCATATCATCCTGCTGTTGATGATGTGCGTTGATGTTCTTGAACTTACCCTTCTTACCCTTGGGAGTACCATCTTGATTGAACTTGCGGCAATCTTTGGTGTTATGGCTGTTCTTTGTGGAAGGGCTATCCTTAGCACAATGTTGACACAACATACGTGTCTTCTTGGGGATAGTATCACCCTCGGCCATAATTGCATGTTTGGTACCAGTCTTCTTCTTATCAGAGGACTTATCCTTACCCTTACCATTGGCACGGATAGAGGACTGCAGCTCTTGGTTGCGAATGTACTCCGGTTCAATTGCAACCAAGTGTTTGGTTAGTTCTTCCACATCGTCTTCGAAACGGGTTTCGGTACGGTTGTGGTACATATCTTGGATTGCAATTGGCATCGTGTTGAGGATAATCTGACACAACTCTAGATCCTTGGGAACTAGATTACGACGCGGGAGATCATTTGGTGCACCTTCTACATCCTTTAAGGTAGGGAAGAAGGGCATCAATTCTACAATCTTGCGGATACGAGCGTCCATGCTTATCATCCTTGGTGTGATTGTACAACGGGAGAAGGATCTGGTTCGTCAAGTAGCGATACTGACAATCAGCAGAATCCTCGGGAAGTTCGGTCAATAGCCATTCTCGGATACTGAAGGCAAGAGAATCCCAGTTCTTACCCCACTTCTTGCCAGTGACTTCTACACCATCTCTACCATTGTAGGGATCGGATTCACAGACTTTACCAACGGCCTTATCGAACTCATCCTTGGCATCGCCCATTACTAGATTACTGAATAGGTCGAATGACTTTTGGACTAAAAGCACCTGCTTTTCCTTGAGTTCCTTAATTTGATTAGGAATCGAATCTTCTTTCTTTTTATTCTCTTTCTTCTCGTTTTGATTGAGTTTGCCCCAATCATCGGAGAGATTTTCAATACGAATCTGCGCCTTGTCATGGAGAGCCCTGTAACCAAGTGTTTTCAGGTTAGAATAAAAATACTGGCAATGGTTTAGGAGTACCTCATTATTGTTATTGGGGTCATTACCATCGAACTTAGTCAACTTGTGTTGATTTCTGTTATGCGTGACAGTCAACGTCTGTGTTTTAGGAGGCACAACGTTGCTATCGGTTTTGTCAGGAACAATAAGAACGATAGGTCCATTAGTATCACTTATCATGCCACGTCGTTCACATCGTGCATTGGTTAATGACGGCGATAGTTGAGCGCTGAACATATTTCCTATTGCAATACAGAAGAGGATAGGTTTAGATACTTTAGTCTACTATGTATACAACAATAACAATTGCAAAACAAACTTGTTTGTTTAGGATTGTTTATCGAGTATTTATACAAGAGGTAATACCTTGTTGTATGTTTTCTTCTCTTAATCGTCTGATGAAACAAGTTTCAATCAGCCCTTCTTCGTTTCTACAGTGATTATATCACAACAAAGAGACTTACTCAAAAATAGCGTTACTACGATATTGTAGAGGATTTGAATTCAAAGTGTCCTAGGCTGTTAAGGCAAGGAGCGATACGGCAACTAGATACGGAGTAGTCTATTGTGTATCAACTTAAATGAATAATTATAAGATTAGTTTAGCTACGAGGAAGAGATGATGAGGCAGTACACGATGCTGTGCCAGCTCATGTACTGTTCCTATGTAGAACTAAGGATGTACAGCAGTTGAAGATACAGAAGTACTGTATCTTCATATCTTAATATCTCTAGCCTATAATACGGCTGAAAAGGGGTACTGAGGAGTACGCCTATGACAGAGCTACAGCACTGTTTGGGGCATATTGAAACCTATTCTTTTCTGGCCAGGTGATACTGGAAAATTAGCTTGATATCGAATGGTAGGGGAGTGTCAAATAGTACGATTCGTGTGTTTTCCACGTGGAATTTAGGGTATATGTACGTACATACTCAATTTTGTAGAAAAGGTCTTTTAGACAATATATTTTTATTTTAATCCTTTTACTTGTTTGTTTAAAACAACATCAATATTGACTTCATTATCACTGCTCTTGGAGCAAAACGCCTTTGCTGATATCACATAGCTAACCACTGCAGTGGAGTTCCTAGCAACATAAAAGATTATATCATATATCAAAAACGATGAACATGAACATGAAGCGTCGTCAACCTCACACTTAAATGCATGGAATGTGTACATCAAAAGAAGATCAATAAAGATATTCAATAGAGAGAATGATTTTACTGACGTCAACAAGTTCAAGGAGTATACTATACATACAAACCATTTGATAAGAAGAGGCAACATAAGAAGATTCGATGATAGTCAAAACATACAATGGTTATCGTTTATTGGTTAGTTGTTTGACGCCACATACTCATTGCAATAGGTATGATATTCAATACTGCAACAAACCCTACAATTATAAAATCAATATGATATACGATATCGCCGATGGTATTAGATATTTATGGCATTGGAGATGTGATATATATTTGATTTAGATTACAACAACAAAAAATATTGCATGCATAACAGCAGCGGCCTCCTGTTCGACAACTCTCTACACGGATCAATACATCGGCCAAGGAAGTATACAACAAACTTTGAGTACAGAGAGTGGATTCTACTACGTATATCTACTAGGTATGGTCGTATAGGGATAGTCCAATCCGAGAGAATGATAAATGCACATATGATATGCACACAAAAACAAATATGAAAGATATTAGAGGAATGAGAGTATAGATAAAGATAGAGGTGATAATTGCATTAACTATAGATACGCCCTATATATATCTAGTACTGAATCTCGTTACATCAATTATTGACATATACTACTTTCTTTCTTAAGTACTCCTTTGCAACTGCTCTATATATTGCTTTATCAGTATATGATGATAGTTTTTGATATCTATCAGATGCTTCTTGTTGGACTCCAGTTTGGCCTTTTGTTCTGATTGTTTCTTTGCTTGTTTTTTCATATACATTGGGTTCGAGTCTGTACTTAAGAAATTGCTCTATATATTGCTTTATCAGTGTAGCTTAGTTTTTGATATCTTTCCAAGGCTTCTTGTTGGACTCCGGTTGGACCTTGTCCTGATTGTTCCTTTGTGTGATTTTTCATATATACCGGTTCGAGTCTACTACTCTCTTGACGATTGTGATACTCATGAAACCAATAATCTAAGAAATCATTTAAAGTGTTAAATGTTCGATTGATACGATGCTCCTCACTAACTTGAAATCGAAAAACATCCCAGCCATCAGAAGTTGAGTACTCCTTCTTATTATTATTATTACTAATGATCAGCTGTCAGTCATTCTCCTTCCTAATATAATAATTAAGTAGTAATGGTGCCACATAGCAACATTTTTATCATTAATCGTCTCAAAGTCGTGACGCCATACAGCAACATTACTTAGCAAATGTAACCCTTCCGACGATAACACCATCAATTAAAGAATGTATTATTGTAACCCAATTTGTATCATTCTATTAGCACTGTATCATTTAATACATCCGCAGTGCGTCTATTTCATTGATGTATATTTGAAATTAATGAATGATACACACTATCTTTTTGTAGTAACTGCGTGGGTCTCTATTTATACTCAATATCCATATGTGATAAAAACAGCATCAACTCTACTACTAATACTTGATTGTTTCAGGAGACTTTTCGGGGAGGCCCCGGTTCGCCACTTCCAACCATGGTGCCTCTATTAGCCCCTATTCGTATAGGCCAACTAGGCGGCCAACTCCTCTAACAATAAAGGAGATTATTGATATTGACCATTACTTTCTAGCCTGCAAATAGCGGCATATGATTTATCGTATTACGCCCATGATCTCCAATTAGCTGTTTTTACAGTTTTTTGTTAGCTCATGTGGTGGGATATATTATACAAACCGATTAGTACTCTCTCTGACAAGAGAGGCCATCCTCAAAGGTTAAGGTGAAGGGAGGATTGGTATGGAGGAAGGGCAGGTGCGGGGAGTTGCGTCATATGGATGACGGCTTCTACGTACCACACCATTATTACCAGTTATTGCAACAACAGTAACATAGCACCACACATGAACTTAATATGTTCTACAATTGAAACAAAGCACTATTAGAATAATACCACCCGCCAGCTATTTCGGGATTAGCACGTAACAACACCAAATTGATTAATTTAATCCTCGGCAACGCTAATGGGCGCAACAGTCTATTAATTAATTGTCCAATTATTCAACACCAACGAATAAAGCAAATAGCATAACAATATTCCCTCTACTGATAACCATCTCAGTAGAAGCACAACCAGCAAATACCATCAATAATAACATAAATTAATTTAATCTCGACATACCATCCGAGTGGCATTAACACGCCAAAATTATTTACCAACCACCAATAAACCTATATCAGGAAAATTCAACACCAAAATAAATCTCGAACAGAGCCACTGGAAGTGTAACAACTAATGCCTTCTATCAATATTAATTATATCGCACCAGAACCGCATCCGCAAACCAACCCTGATACTATAGCCAAACCAACAAAATAAGCCAATCGGCAATGTCAACAATAATGTACATTAGAATATTATTAGTGCCCAATTTTTCTTTTTAGTGGAGATTAAAACAGCTACATTAAACCGACGAAGACTACTCTAATAACATGAGTTAGCGCTTCTCGTACATCCATCCCGCGGTATATTCCTTGGATATATCGAGGGATTGACTTGGATGTTCGTACTTCTAAGGGGTATCTCACGACAATCTCGGAGAAACGCCAAAACCCCTTAGTCTGCCTAAAACAATAACAACGATCCATTTGGATCCTGCTGTTGGGATGCAGCGATGACGGAGTGCCCGCTGACGTCCCGGATATACAATGAGGACTGGAATGGAGGATCTTACCGCCAGTCCTCATCCCCATTGTATTAACCGCTGTCCATAATATCCGGACAACCCAACGCCCTACTCGTAGGCCAATCAGAGAGATCCGAGTATTGGCACACCGGTCTTGCAATTCCATTTGTGCCGCAACCTTAATTGATGCCGCCACTTAGAATGTAAAGTAAAACATTAGTTTATCTACTACTTGATTGTTTCAGGAGAACTAACGCAACAACGCACCTCTCTTTGCATGCACCCAAATCATACTTTAAACTAAGGCCGGTTCATCGTATTTACTTTCCATAGTGTTAACTCCAGTAGAGATTGTGTTCATGTTCACACGTTAGCTTTCATACTAAGGCCGGTCCATACACCTAACACAGGGTAAACTGATCCCGCCTAAGCGGACTACGGTTGCTGCCGCTACCAAAATACAGCATTTATTCAAGGATTACTGCTCACAACAGTGTTTGTTGCGCAAGATTGCTGCCGCCGATAAATGTAGGAATGCAATAGATCCAGACTTCCTCGTGATGGACAAGGCCAAGAAAATGTAAGACAAGAAAATCCGACGTTACATCTCAAGGCATACTGGATTGGCACAAAGATACCACAAAGCTGTGTCCGAGGTTTTATCAAGTGTCATCGTTATCCAGAAGTATACCCGTATGTATATTGCCACGAAGAGGTTAATTCAATGAGAGGATGTGCATACCGTCGACGCACTAATGGCAGCCATACCAGTTGCAGCACGGCGGCACTCTTGAGGCTAGTTATGTTTCTGAACAGTAGACACATATATCAGCCACTGTATCTACCCCATTATACCTTACCTGGTACTAGTCGTATACCTGCCCCAGCATCGGTATTCTCCCAACAATCTTCACACATTAAATTGCCATACGAATCATTATCAAGGATTGGGGAGAATGGGGAGAAGATGTACGATGCTGATGGGGATACTGGTATTAATGTTTTTGCAATATTGCATGATCAAGGCCCATTACCACCTCCCAAAGTTTTCTGTGTACGGGGAGAGGAATCAAGCACCAAGTTTTACATTAGGTTAGATGGTGAGTTCTTCTGCAAGGTTGAGGTGGACCAGGGAGCATGGGGAGAGTACAATGATAACCCCCTCGATGTTATGGATATTGGCAATATTACATCATGATCAAAGTGAGGAAGTTTGCAGACCGTGCGTTTGTATATGAGGCACCCCATAGTGGGGGAGAAGTTGTTCAGAAATTCAGATTTAGAATTAACTGGGATCTCAAGTTGCAATGAAATACATGATTCTCAAGCTTTATCACCATACATCCGCTAATGGGGAGAGAATATGAATACCATGATATACTACATCTCATATGGTACTGGCACCAAGGATCCGCGAGGACGGGGAGCATATTATATTGTCCTAGTTTGTATTCTACATCAAACATTTGGGAAGGATACCAAGGTATCATGCTCGTTGAAGTTAATAAGCTGGTGGAGGAATAATATGAATCGGGAACTGGTAGTAGTTGTGTTAATCAGTGATAGGATTAAATTTTACCTGGGATATAATTGTCATCAGTCTTCAGACCCAACACATATCCCGTCGCATCCTTTGATCACAACTTGCACAATATGTAGTATCAAGCTGCAATTTGTGGATTAGAACAATATGATGGATTCAACACCAGAATACAATCAACTGATCTTGTGCACACTGTCATGGTTTATAATATCGATTATCATTTGCTAGTACAGCACGTATTCAACATCAAATTAGACCTATTACCGCTTTGGCGGGGGGAGTTTACCCTGACTGTTTAGGTATTGGACCCAATTCTAGCTAATTCTATCACTCTTGGGTGCTATTAACTAACTTGCTTCTGTCCAACTCTAGAGGTATATACCGTGGTTGCAATAGTCCAATCAACCTACTACACTTCCAACGTGCGTTGATATACACCAATAATCTTAGCTAGACGTCCAGCCTTGAGAAATACTCGCATCATTATCAATAAAACACTCTAACACAACATCAATTTCCACACGACATTATGACATATCCATTAACTGCAACAGTATAACAAGCCTTGATGTAAATTAGCTATATGTATACAATCTATGCGTCTTTTGTATTAGAGTAAGAAGCACATTCACCACAAGTAACAAATCATGTAAGATTAGCACATATCTATTCATGATAACTAAACAATTAACATTAAAGGATTCGAATAACTGTCACCACATCAGTACAAACAGATTAGATGTACTATGTATAGCGAATAGCGGCAGAATTAGAATCAAAATCATTAGTCACAACCACAAGTTATTGTACCCCATTCACTGAATGCAGCAATATTGATAATGCAAACAACATGGCAAAATGTTTAAAGGTGGACAAGGTCAAGAATATCGGAAGAAAGCTATGCTCTCGTGAAGGATGCACAACAAGAAGTAGAGGAGATGGATTATGTTTAAAGCACGGATCAACAAGAAATAGATTCGTTGTATGTAGGCATGAAGGTTGCAATAAGAAGGCTCAATTGAAAGGCTTGTGTCGAGGTCACGGCGGGGGGGATTCAAGGTTGGCGGTTGTTTAAATATCAGAGATGCTGATAGTTTTCTATGTATTGACCACTCCATGTTGAAAGTGTGTTCAAGATAGATGTTGAATCATAGGATAACAAAGTTGTCATGTTCTATGATATAGATGTATAAATACTCAAATCTTGGGTAAACTAGTTATTCTTAGTTAATGCATAACTTAGCTATTTGATCTACTCTCTTTTTCAACTATCTTTCATTTGTTGATGTATTCGTGTTATTGTCAGCCAATGATTATCCCCTTAATATTAATATCCGCCATACATAATTGTTATGCATTTGTGATATTCTCCATTCAACAATAGTTCATTTCAATAATAGGAATTGCATGCGTTGTGTTTTCAATAATACATAGCCATTGCAAGAATCTTCATATCCACCATTGTCATATGATGTATATATTCTTTTCCTACATTTGTATTCACCACTTGTTGCCACCAATCACCAACCTCCATTGACTCCCTTTGACTGTGATGATTGTTTTGTTTATTGTTTTGCGGTCCCAATCTTTTAAATTGCAATCCCAATCTAATACTATCTCATCGTATATGTATGTAGAGTGATATATTATTTCTAAGAGTTGATGTGGCTGTGGCGTATGATGAGATTTTGATGATTAATATTTCATTGCAATTAATTTGTTTTATGATGTCAGAGGTCGGAGGTATGGTAATGGTAGTTGATGGTAAAGTACCTACTATGTTGCAGTGTGGGTAACCTTTGTAGTTTCCGCATAGTATTGTCTCAAAAATAATAGTCACCGATATTAACTTTCGATCTGACGTGCTTCTTACATTTGATAATGCCATTAAGTATTGCAATGTGAAACATGTGTTGATGGAGAAACGTGTGTGATCAATCAAATGGCAGCTGTGGAGTTGAAGAAGAAGTTTCACGATGAAGTACTTAAGTAATGCTCCAATACAGTTGAAATTTATCTATATAAATCGTTATTTTAGAATCAAAGCACTACATTATCAGTCATGTATTTGTATATTCTGGATGTCTATTATCAGTATTGCCCTACATAAAGATAGATAGGGTTGATGTTTTGTTCAACGCTAGCTGTCAACCCTGTTGCTATCAAAGCTATTAATTTTTGACGCTCTGTCAGTTTGGCGATCAACCATCCGATATCCTTGCACATTCTTGGTTTCGATATCCTCTCGCCTAAAATTCCTCAGCACTATTATCACCAAATGATTAATGATTCTTAAAGTGTGACGGAGGAGGAGGACAATTAAATTGTGTAGGAGTTACCTAGGGTAAACTGGCAGTATCGTTAGCATATGCAGCACTAACAAACTGGATGATAGTATCAACACAATTAGTAGATATACCACGCGTGATGACAATGATAATGATGATGTTATTGGAGCAAGCGGGTCAACTGTAGTCAATACATCGGTTAACAATATTGGTAGTATCATGGATACGAACATCAATTGTAATACACCAGTTGATAATATTGGTAATATATTGGGTAGGTATACATCAAGCCAATCAATCATTAGGATTAATACTACCAAGTTGATGTATGTTAGTACAACAATTGGATACAACTTGGTTGGATCGAATAATGACTTGATTACAGGTTCATCTGGTACGCAACATAAAGACTATGTGCCTATGGGAATTACGTATACTGACCGTATTGGTAGTGAAAGGAGTGCTACATTAAATAGTAGTTATACACCTGTTGGTGGTGATATGAACCCATACATCAAACTAATTGGCAGTGATAAGAATATCATCAACAATGGTGCTTACGTCTGACCATCTTCATGTGCAAATGGTAGTAGAAATAGTAATGCAACGACTTTAACTGATACCAAATAGTATCATTAGAGGATACAATCACCAACACAGCAGACAGGAGGTAGAGATGATGTAATATCAACCACTGGTTGTGATAATGAAGATGGGGAGCGTGGATCAACTCGTACACTGGATGTTAATGTCGATACCGCTGTATTAAGTAGTACAACTTCCACATGCAAGGAGCTAATGAATGATGATACTGCACCAATAACAACAAATACTGGTAATGAGACCTATATTGGGGCTATCGACAACAATCAAAATCAAATCAACATTGAAATTGTAAGTACGAACATTATCAACTTTGAGGAAATAAAGGTTGAAGATCATTCCAAGTTAGAGATTGATTCTTTTGAACATGTCGTAATACTTGAAAAGATGGGGAGCAACTGCTTAGTGACAGTGAACTTGAGACTTAGAGGGAAGTCGCATGGATTGTGGAGAACAACACGCACTTACCAATGGAAATACAGTTGGTACAAATTGGATGGTAGGGGAGTGACAGGATTCTGTGCAGCGGATTGCTTCTAAATCTGCAGATACGCATCCAATTGGTGTTGGTCTTATGACGAAGGTTCATCAGGAATAATGAACTTATAGTTTAAAAGAATAAGAAGAATAATAGATGTCGTCTACTTGTAGTTTAATGCATTAATTAGTCTGTCTCTAGCGCTCGCTGGACTTACGGATGATAATGAATTGTTAAGCACATTCATTTGTTACACATGTACCATGCCAAGAGATGATTGGGACAACACTTTGGTATTAGCCAATTGTATGAGGGGGGTCGCTAGGATATATATCTGTCAAGCTTATCGTAGTAAGCGGAAGAGCAGCGGAGCAGCATGTCCGTTATGTCTCCAAATTTTCGCCATTTCGGCTATGAGCTCATTCTTTTACCAAAGCCGTCCATTGCTGTGTGTTGTTAGTAGGGGTCAATTAGCGTAGCAATTGCTGCTTTATTGCTTTTCTCCCACTCCCCACCAAAACGACTTGATAAAAAAAGACACCCATTATCACCGAAAATAACAAGTCTGGTGCCAGTAGCACGTCTAGTTATCAAGAACGGGCCCTTTAAAGTCAAGCAACATTTGTGAATTTATTGAAATATTAATTACCTTCTATTTGACCACTTATCACTCTTTAGACCCCGTCTAACTAATATAAGATTGTACAACTCATTTTATTGTTGTTGTGCCATAAAGTTGCCTTAATTAAGATCTTAGTACTATTTGTTGTGCTCTCTCCCATTACACTCTCCTCTTGTGTTGCATTATTAAACAATATCTATCAGTGATTGTGTTCGCCAATGCGTTCCAGAGTAAATCTAATATTATTTATCTTGACATTTTCTCTTCCGGGTAGGCCCCTGCTGGTGGATGTTCACTGCCGATGCTCCTCGGACTTTATTTGTCTGCAAATTCTGAATAAACAAAATAAATGCCTCTTGCATTCAAATAAGGAGACATCAGATGCCCCAACACACGGTATGAACCAGTAGTTTGGTTCAGGATGAATCCTCTGCAGAATCAACGTGTTATGCTCCCTGTTAGTGTTGTCTAATTCGAGTTCTATAGCGTAAAATGCACATGATATGCACCAAAAAATAGGCTGTGTTACTTGTATCGTTGACGGGTCTGTATAGGCGTGATATTTTTATACGTAGGAGAATAGTATCAACTCTTATAACACTATGTAGGTATAGTTTGAGGGAAAATAAGGTGGATACTAGAAATATCCTTCCATGTTGACCCCATCAACGTCGTAAATGATCGATGATGAGGAATTAATGTACAAAAATTGCTTGTATTGGGGCTCTTTTCTCAACACTCTTTGCACTACTGACACCAGTCATGTTATAGTCATGTAATGTTCCTCCTCACAATACCAGCCCGTTGCATAATCATGTTATTTATGTTCAAAAAACTAGAACAAATTTTTGCATTGTCGATTGATATATATAGGCCTGATATTTGACGTGATCCAATCAATTGCAATTGCTAGTATATGAAGGTATATTATAGTTTTGGGTGGTATAAGTACATCGGTATCAATCTATATATTAGCATATCAAGGCTATGTTTGAAGCGCCACCCCCTATCTATAGGAAGTGGATAAAACGCTCACTATCAGAATTATTCGGAGTCAGTACTTACAGAAGAAGTATAAGGGTACCAATAGAGTATGCCTAAAATATCGACCGTACTTAGTACTCCCTTCCACTTCTTTGCATGGCGGCACGATTAGGATGTTTTCAACAGCTTTCCCAATGTGATTGCCCCAAGTGGAAGCATGCTCGTGAGCACGGCCTGTGAGGTAACGAATGCGGCGGCACCAGTGAGGTGAAGGCACAATTGTGGGCAGACCTTATAATCGGACCCCTGGAGCCCACTGCCAGAACAAAAAATAAAACTAAAACTTGTTGTTTTTTGATTGTGTAAAAAAGTGAATTCGGTCAGCGACAATTTTATCAGCAACTACATATAAGCCTGGTAAATTAGAAAGGACCCCCCCCCTATGGATACCGGTGGCAAGTTTTTAGTGCATTTACACAGCACATATCAATCTAAAGCTCTTTTGAAGCTCTATTCAACGATGTATTATTGAGATAATACTTTGGACTTCATCAGCTTTGTTTAAGGGCTCAAAGATAGTATATTGAGTGCTTTGGAGGAGGACAATTTTGCACTTTCTACATAGGAATTCATATGTTTCTACAGGATACCGAAAACGGCGTCAAGTTTTGACTATTTCGAGAAAATGGGTCATAAAAAAGTTGCTATATTTCGGTATCTTTGGTATCCATGGGGGGGGGCCCTTTCTAATTTACCAGGCTTATATGCTCTACAGACTTGTTATTTTCAGTAATAATGGATGATGAGAAAGACATTGATATACAGTATATACCGGTCAACATTAGTTTACTAGGTTAATGGTGGGGGTAATTGACCTTATTTCCTTACGTGGAATAAAAACGACATAGCTTCACTTTGGGTATCCTATTTTATAGTGTGTTTGTTAGTGAAAATGATATAGTGTATCATCAATTTATTGCAATAATATAGTTTTATATAGTAAAATATTGTTCATTATTTATTCTTATACATATTTATAGTTCAAATACAGGCTGAGATGGGTGTAGATAATGTATCTGTACATGTAGTAGCACTGCACATATAACCATGCATTTTTGGGTCTGTTCACAATGATGATTTTGAGTAGTCCTCAAATACTAGTTCTTATGTTTAATTTGGTCCTAAGACGCCATCATCAATTGATTTAGCTTGCAATTCTGGTCTAGAATGAGACTTTCCAACTTTGTTGACATCAATTATTGGCCTCTCCTCACCAAATTCGGCGGCCAATATTTACACAGTGGCCCCTAACAAAAAAGGATACCAAAGTGGAGCCATGTCAATTTGCTCAAAAAATATTCCAAAAGGTCAATATCTATCATGGTCAGAAATGTAATTTGTTAGTGGAAACCTTACCCAGGGAATTTTTATTGCCAAAACGGGATATCAAACCATACTAATCATTGGTATCCTCACTAACATTTTTGTTAGTGTGATATCCCCATCTATTCTCATGATGCATTTATTTATAATGACTTTCTAAAAATTGGTGAATATGATGACTAGCACTCCTCTGCTCACACACAACTTATCTACTTAAGAAATAGGGCAGGGAATGCTATTGTTGACGACAATAAGCATATCACCCGGCCTTAGTTTATCCAACATGACTCTTAGTAACAACTTACGGGCAGTATCTACTTAGGATATTAATCCCTTTCAAGTCCCAGTGCAGGAAGTTACTGGACTTTTCTTATACGATATGAGGCAGGAAAGAAAATTATCTAGCTAGTCAACATATATCAACGACCTTCCAATTTTAACTACAATGACAGGAAGTACTACTTTCACTAGAGGACTACTTAATCTATTAACCCAAAAAGACATTACCTGCCTCCTGGTCTTCCAGGGGTACCTGGTCTGCCATAACCAGATCTTTGTTGTTGCGCACTCGCAGGCTTCAAAATTTGAAAAGAGCACATCAGAGTGTCATCCACAGTCATCATCGCCCCAGCATTGTCAAATTCACCGCAGTAGTTAGGTGCAGAAAATACTGTCACAAGCTCCCTCCCAGCAAAAAATTCATACCCGTCTTCTACCACTTGATGAGCCCGGACTACAAGGTCGAGATCATGGCGACGAAGGAATTGACGTACAACATCCCCACCAAAGGTGAAAGATACCCCACGGTCATTTTCATTCCAGCCCTAGAATGAAAAGTAATCATGTGAGAGACTAAACATCACTAAAACAAAAATCAACCAAACTTACTGTAATGGATGGATCTGGATCAGCCCAAAGAATATCACAAAGAAGGCCAGTATCTGGGACATCGCATGGCCTTGCGATGTTGGCAATCTGTTCCATCTGGCTTAGCTCTGGACTTAGACCACCGTGCATGCAGATGATTTTATCATCGATGACAGCAGTACATGGCAGGCAATTAAAGGTATTGCAAAATGCCTTCCAGAGTTTGACACTGAAACGACGACGGCACTCATCATAGAAACCGTATATCCTGTTGATCCCAGCACACTCATGATTACCACGTAGGATAAAGAAGTTCTCCGGATACTTAATTTTATAAGCAAACAGAAGACAAACAACCTCAAGAGATTGCTTACCTCTATCAACATAATCCCCAAGAAAAAGATAGTTCGCCTAAACACAGAAGGCCTTAGTAAGAGGGGTGGATGTGCGATTTACAAATGAATGTTTTCTTACCTCAGGCGGGAACCCGCCGTATTCAAACAAGCGTAAAAGATCTGTATATTGGCCATGTATATCCCCGCAGATTTTTATGGGAGCTCCTAACTCCAAGAGCATAGGCTGACTTAGTAAGACTTCTCTAGCTTGGTTGCAAAGGTTGGTTGCATCTTGAACGCTTATGTCAACGGGTGTTCCAGGCTTTTTGTTTCGCGCCGAGAGGAGGTTGTCAATTATTCCATCAATCCATGACTCATCTGAAGAGTTATTATTCTGACGCATCATGGTAAACTTGGTAGTCCTAGATACTTAGAGTTGATTTAGAGATGTTCATTTTTGCTTAGGTATGTATTGGTACGTACTTTGGAGGCTACTAAATTTTTAAGTGGGGCAGTATCAATGTATGTTTATTTATGCGTCTTCCAAGTGTGACGGTACTGTTCGGCGAGTGAAGTGACAAAGCTCTAAAGAAGAATCGTACAATATCGTTGATCATTTTTTTAGAGTGGTAATATGGTTTCATGCATTAATGACAAATGTGGCGATAACGAAAACCGTCAACGCCGCTTGATGAGCGATTCCAAACTGCGAGCATATGAAGCAAAGCGTCGTATGGCATATGAATCTAAGCTTCATTCTTCGTCCTTGTATTGGCATGCTTTTAGAACATTGATGCACGATAGCTTGTTAGAGACTCAGAAGGCAAATATTCTGATCAGAGGCTGGACTCATGCGTCGAAGAATTACAGAGACAGTTTGATGAGCATTGGCGAATGGTTTATTGACGAAAAAGGCATACCAGTGACTGAGATTAAAAAGAAGAAAAAAAAAATTGAGGTGGTTCAAGAGACATCTGGGGGGGGTAATGCGCAATTGATTTTTCTTCCAACCCAACCACAGGTTTCGTTTGTAAGAGCTGATTTTTATCGAGAGGAGAAGTGTGGGTCCATAATCCAATGTCTAGCAGATTCAGCTGGAGAGGTGGCTGGGAAATATAAAGATATGGTAGCATGCATGGATACCGAGGTTTTACCAGAGCTCTCTTTGTAAGTGTTTTATGCAGTTGGACCCCATGTAATATTATATCTTATTTATTTTGATCAGATTGTCAGATCACCTAAAGAGAGAGGTTTCCTTAATGGAAAAATTGGGCGACTCAATAATGAATGAACTAGAAACAGCCGAATATGAAGTTTGCAGGGCTTGGGGTAAGTTTTGCAGTATCATTAAAGAGTCTCTGAAGTTGTCATGCTAAGAGCTCATGATGATTCTTGTTCACCGTCTAGATACATATTATAGCAAATCGCTTTGTTTTAGTGGGTCAACTTCAACTTCGAGTAGTAGACCAGGAGGAGTTAATGTATCAGCACTCGACTTGACAACTTGTGCAGTGAAAGGCTGTACCGATGTTTGGGTGGAAGAAATGCGCTATCGCATGGCTGTTGCGTTTCTATCATCAGTATGGGAAAAATGCTCCTCAGAACTGTCAAAACTTTTTCTCACAATGAAGGATGAGGAGTGTAACCGACGTAACCAAATCAAGGAGCTCATGACGAAAGCTGCTCAACATCAAGCGTGTCTATGGCGGGGCTTGCCATCAATTGTAGACCCTGTGTTGAAGGAGCTGATTGAATGGCCAATGGAAAGAAAGTTAGTCGAAGATGATGTACAGTTTTCAATTCGTGAGAGAGCACAGGCCATCCAACGTGACGAGTCCGACAAAAAATCATGTGACACAAAATCCAACGCATCTGGCTTCATAGGTGCTTGTGAGGGAGACGGTGGAGATTTTGAGTTGTCTTCTCCTTTGGTCAGTGATCTAATGTGCAAAGCAAAGGTTCTAGAGAAACGCAGCCCTGGTATGATGAGTAGTTGGAAGCTCAGCTTAGCTGTCATCACTTCAGATTCATTTCTTCAACTATTCGAACTGCCTCCGTCATGCAAATTACAGATAGGGTCAGCGCCAGAAATAGCATTTCAAAATCTCATTCCACCTGTTGTTGTTCCTACAATGGAAGGTGTGAGAGCAGGGATTAAGTTTTCTTCGTCTAAGTACTGGTTTGACAATCTAGTGCCATCCGAGTCGTTTGCTCTGCCAAACTGCACGGTGTCGCTTAAGGAGGAAAGGAATCCTCTGTCTTTCGAGATAGTTGAGACTATTTTAACAACTGGTGCTTCTAAGATGTTTACAAAGACAGTGAATAGAAAGATGCAATTTCGAGCTGTGTCGAGAGAGGAGACAATTGATTTTGTTGAAGCATCAAGACGATCCAAAGGGTGTGTGATCAAGCAACCAACAATTGATATGAAAGTGTGAGGAGACTACTATGTCAAATGAGTTAACTAGGTTAGTTTTTAGTGGACACAAGCGTACATAGTCTCACCACCAATCGAGTTGCAAGATTAATTGGATTCGACCTCTGAAAATTTCCACTTTTACTTGTTGTGTACTTATCTCGCTTCTGCTGACCGATTTTATGATTTGTGCAATGTTTACTACTGCTCCGATGTTGGGGGTACTGGCATTACTAGATGTAATACATCTACACTAAGAGCCAAGATAAGCATAGAGATATATAACTAGGTTATCGATACGATATAAAGTGAGCACAGTCTATTGCTGTGCGCAATGTGGATCGATCTTTTGCTTTCTTGTGCTGGCGAAAGCAGACTTTGCCACCGGTATCTAGGACCGCAGTAATGAGTATCCAGAATCCAGCCCACGGATACAGTAGATTAATGTAATCTAGTA
>Ga0214479_100352_pt1 | contig 28479 bp, 21 predicted proteins | sample M1_20Mar14CPVII9_5_FD_165054 | JGI IMG/M metagenome (GOLD analysis project Ga0214479, IMG submission 165054) | Marine eukaryotic communities from Monterey Bay, California, United States - M1_20Mar14CPVII9sort6BwellE14 | ecosystem: Environmental > Aquatic > Marine > Unclassified | place: USA...
GACAAGGATCAGTCTTTGTTCAAGGAGTTTGACCTTCCTGATTTTCCAAAGGAGTGTCCACCGAGCTGCGCCCCTGTGGTCAATAAAGAGTGGGCTGACAAACTAATAGGATTGAGGCTACGGGTGCTAACAAAATGGTGGAGAGACAAAGTTACAGGAAAGCCTTTAAAGGGTACCAAGCTATGGGAATGTGAAATTGAATCTGTAGACCCCAATGATGCAGCGGGAAGGTATTTTATACTCAAGAGTCTTGACCCTGATGATGAGTATCCAGATGATCGATACCCAATGGCATACATTGATGTCAAGAAATATGTTGATGAGGAGCACCCAACGTTCTCGTCATATGAGAAAAACCTACCCCCTTTTCAGCGAGATGCTACCCCATTTGTTGACTGGGAGCATGTGGATCTACTCGATCGTACAAGTCAGGATTTGATAGAGGTAGAGGAGTGTGATTCCAAGATCAAGGGTATCCTTCGAAAATACTGCATTGATAGGATAATGCAGATCCAAGAGCGTCAGCAAGTGACACCAGAGAAGCAACACAAGCTAGGGACGAGATTTCTTGAGGCCCAGGGTAGAGGCGGTTTGTCTTGGGGGAAGAAAACATTTGGTGAATCGATCGATGCGCCACTCTTCACATGTGCAAGCTGTGGACTTCGAGACTTCGATTGTGACGGGCGTCAATATCAATATGTTGACCTGAATAAACTGGACATACTCAAGTTGGATAATGAGAAATGGGGAGAGCATGTAGATAGAATGCAGAGAGATGATGGAGATCCTCTGTATTTACCAGTGGATAAGGATGGCAACACGGAGAAATTCAAGACATCCAATGCCTGTTCAATATGGCCACAAGACGAAGATCTGATCAAAGACTTGAACCAGGGTAGTCGCAACTATAAAGATTGTTTGCTCGAGGATGTCCCTTGTGGTGAGAGTTGCCCTCCAGAATGTCCTTTTTATCATGGCAAGCGATTGAAATACTTTCATTTACACCCTGAATTTGTTGAAGAGTATAATGAAGAGGATGATGGCAAGATTGGATTTAAAGTCATGTTATGTGGCGATTGTCATAGAAGTGTTACTAAGAAAAATGAAAAGACGGGCGATCCCGAGCCAGAGATTCCAGGGTTATCAATAGCAAGTGGTGTTGACTTCGGTAACTTTAGACGAGTGGGCTTAACACCCTTGACATTACGGGAGCGTAATATCATATCTAAAGTCAGACACTACATCAATGTAATAAAAATTGAGGCCGTTAGGGGCACCAACGCCCATTCATCTATAAAAGGTTGTGGTATCATGTTCGACCATGATAGTCCACAGGTTGTAAAGGAGTTGTTGACTCCGGAGAGTATAAATGGCGATGTTCAGCTCCAGTTTGTTAACCACAAAGGAGAATATGATCGATTGATTGCGCGGGTTACCAAGGGTGCCAATGTATCTGGTCGTGCACATGTCATTTATCAATGGCTAGGCGTGTTGGGGCGTATTAGCAAATGGTACAAAGGTGACAAAGAATTGCAAAAGTTACCTCCCTTTAATGAGTTCAAGCAGACTATGGATGACTGTAATAAAGCACTTGTTGCACAAGCGGAGTTGATTGAAGATGAGGAACTCGAGAAGCAAGTCGATATCGCAAGAGATGATTACGCAAGTGTTCGTGGTACGACAACTTCCAATATTGTGCAACTGGATTGTGATGAAAATGAATTGGAAGTTGGTGACTTTCCCATGAGATGTGTGAATGTTACTGATTCAAATAAGACACCTCATGACAATCGTGCGGATCTTGATCACGGTTTTTTGCTTTCGTGTGCAGGCACGTTGGGGATTGATGAAGATCAACAAGCTGGTATAGCGGAGAGTAATGCAAAATATGAAGAAGCGGCGATTAAGAAGAAACTGACTAAATCATTCAGAGAGGAGATGCCGTATAATGAGTTTATGACCGGTGATGAGGGTCTACTCAAGGCTTATCCAAATGTATTCTTGTTTGGGACTGCATACGACCCACATCATGAAGCACCTCGTTTGACTACCAAGCAGCGGCATCATCTCCTTATGCAATTCACTTGTTCAGCCGCATCGTGTGTGCCTCTTATATTCCATCTTTTTGATCAAATGCAAAGGCATGAGGTTCTTAGATCAGTGTACGCCAAGACACAAGATAAGAGTAAATGGAACGCGTTCGTCGAGCTATACACATCCCCTGAATTCCAATCCAAGCTGCAACAGGCATCGGCTGACCCACATAGTTCAGTGGGAAGGGAGGTGATGAGGGTGCTAACTCCAATGCTTGCGGGTGCTGGCAAGTCTGTGACATTTGGTGCGATAGAGAGGGACCGGAGCAAAGGTGAAATCATGGCTCTGGGTCGAAGATTTGGTTGTGCTCCAACATTCCTCACATTTGCTATCGATGATGTGAATAATATGTCTTCGATTCGACTCACTACCCCCGGATCAGGTAACACTAAATTCCCAAGCCAAGTGTCGGGTGAGATTTACGAGGCGCTGAGGAATGGCTATAATGTAGAGGGGAGTATCTCTATACCCAAGACGTACCTTGAAAGGCTCACACGGCTTACTGAGAATCCGGTTGGGGCGGCATTGATTTACAAGAGTTTCGTTAATGATGTGATGACGATACTCATTGGTGGAAAGAGTCAATCCTCTCGTAGGACGTCATTTGTGTCGTGTGACAGAGATGGTATTGGAATCACTGGCAATAATATAGCTTACTTCGGAAAGACCGAAACGACCGGCAGAGGATCTCTTCACTTCCATGTTGTGTTGTGGGGAAGTATTTCTCCGGACTTCCTCGAGCTGATTTCGGACATGCCTGAGCTTTGCAAACGAGTTGGATCAATTTTGGAGTCCATGTATTCCGCCTCTCTTACCAAAGAGAAGCACGTGGCTGACTTGGCAACCAAGGAGGCAGACAAGCTTTGTTCATATCAAGATGACACCAAGCCTACCAGAAGAACCATGACACCACAGGCTATGCAGATATCTCCCGATCCTTTAGACATGTCCAGGTTCGAGGATCATGTATGCACGACAGTTTGTCAGCGTAACGGTATTCATCAGCATACATTTACATGTCTTAAGGGTGCAATGGGAAATTGCAGTTGTAGGCTCTGCAAGCCAAGTGGGAAGAGGAAGGGGACACTTCCTGTTATTCTCGAGGAAGATGAAGACAACGAAGACGATAAATATGCTTATAAGAAACCACCATCAGACAATGTTACTTCACTTCACAAACTGGACGGAGAAAGGCCGTCGAGTAAGAATCTGTTTCCCATATCATCATCAGATCCACGAACAATCGTTTGGGAGATGAAAAGACCTGGAGATGATAAACTGAAACCCCTTCCAAAGGACGATGTGACGAGAGAAGACATCCTTCAAAAGTTGTACCAACAAATGATGTCTCAATCATTCGATGATAGGGTACTTTATGATCCACCCAAGGATGGGAATTGCCTCTTTCGTGCATTACTGAAGGGCTTGGAAAGGGTGATGCCTGATGTAGCCGAGGGAATGACAACAAAAGCATTGCGTAATGAGCTGATGAGGCAACTTGAAATACATAAAGACGAAGTTGTCAAGGCAAAAGTTGACTCGGTTGATCCCAACTTTGAAGATCTAGCACAAGCTGGTCTTATTGCCTTGAAAGATCTAGCACAAGATCAGAGGAATGCAAGGGATATTGCAACCAAACCTGATAAGAAGAAAATGAAGAAGAAGAATATACCGAAGGATAAAGAGTTTGACATCCGAGGATATTATAAAGAGATGCGTGATGATACCCCGTTCAAATGTAAGGAAGGAGGGTGTTTAGAGTATTATCTGTTTGCCAAGAAGTATGGTGTGAATGTAGCAATACACAGCGACTTTCTCTCACAAGTACAAATCATCAAAAATAAAATTGAAATTGATGCTCCTGAAAATGAAGATATTTGTAGTTTGTGGTCGTCAGATGAAATCGACTTGTTGATAATGAGGATGGGCGATTATGATGCCGTTGTACAAGAGATGAGATCAAGGCGGGAAGCTTCTGCTACCGGTGACAGATCGTTTGATACAGACGCTGATGGGGGAAAGAATGACATTGCCCTCCAATATGGTGTTTTCATCGGTGATGATAGACCCACTGTACACTTGTCTTATGATGGCAAGCACTATAAACTACTTCGATACGATTGGCCTTGGGGGAGACAGATTGATGCGCAAACGAATTTTGATGAGTTTAGAGAGGACCACACAACATGGGTGGATGGTCAAGTTGATTCATACGACTTTGTGCGTGACAAGAATAACCTATTCCATAACCTCATTCAAGGATCGGTGATCGTAGGTAGTAATAAACCGTCCAATCCAATCATATCTTCTCAGCTTACCCTTCGAGGTTTAAAACGCGACTTGATGAACTATCTAAAACAAAATCCGCACCAATCATTCATGTCGTCATCCAATAAAAATGGTGTTTCAACATTGGAGAATGCCTTCCCGGTGGGGTCAGATCAATAGAAAATGGAAGGATGAATCTATTGCGGGGTCGTGGGAGCATGGTTTTAGTGCGTCGACGATGCCAATGAAGGATCACTTTCCCATCGAGCCGGCGTTCGCTGTAACCATATACAAGGCACAGGGGAGGACAATACGGAGGTTGATCATATTTGTTGCACAGCACCCGGTTCCGCTGTTGAGGATGTCTTGGGAGGGTCTATATGTTGCCCTGTCGCGTGTAAAGTATCGAGATCATATACGTTTGGCTGTCGATAGAAGCACCCTCGAGGGTGAAAAGAAGGCAATGGAGTATATGGTGAAGCTGCAGAAGAACAAGTATACCGACTGGTACTTCCGCGGATTCAAACCAATTGGAGCAGACGAAAGTCAAGTGATGGTATGGAATCGTAAAGCAGCATGGAAGGCGGCTGGCTTCGATAAGCTAAAAGAAGAGAAAATGAGTGTGGGCGTGGGGAAATCACAGGTCAAGAAGACCAGAACTAGAAAGATGATGCAAGATGTCTGGAACCAGAGGAAGAAACGTCGCTTGAAGCTGTAGTTGTTCGTTTTGTGAGTTTTTACAACTGTAGTATAAATAACGCTGTTAAAGGACTATGTTTATATGATGGAGGTCCTCCTTTACTTTATCCCCGTCTTCTGCTTCTTTCTATTTACGAAGATAGTATCTTATACTGTGCTTTTGATTGGCATTGATTACCTACTGGGAAGAAAAGGATATGTATCCTTAAAAATTCCACTTGTAAGCATTATGTCTGCCCTGTAGTGATGCCCGCGTGCAGAGGGAAAAACGAAACTAGGTGTACGTAATTCCTATGTCAATGATAATAATTGCAGTTGTTTGAAACGGTGGGTAGTATCATCTCAGTGTCGGCAAAGAAAGTGAATAGTGAAAAGGTGATCAATGAATCTATATACTATGTCATTTTTTCATCCATACGGCGGTTACTACACTAACAATAGTCAGCGGCAGCGGTATCATTATTATTATGAGAACAACATGCAACAGCCAAAAACTGTTGTTCCTGATATGCAACAGTCTGGTGGCGACGAGGATCGAGAAAGTGGAAAAGTGCCTAATATTGTACAATCTTCGGCTAGTATTGATCGTACACAAATGGCGCGTGTATTACCACCAGTGATGGTCTGTAGTGGTAGTGTGGCGGCACCGTCTAATAATAAAATATATACAAAGGAAACGTCTGGGTCGAGGCCAGATGACAAGTTGCAGTTGCGAGGTTATCTACTTGACATTAGTGAGGTTGCACGTGAATTAGAAAAGCTAAAGATGGCCGTAGAAGAAAAGATTAGAAAATACAAGAAAGTTGTAAAACAATACGAGAAGAAACTCAATGAAGTTGATAGAGCAGATGCCTGGGATGTTATTAGAATTATGGTTACTGAGGAGCATCGTAGCAATCGAACATTTAACACTTTAAATGAGTTCTTGGACCATTGGTTTTATACGTGTCACGGTCTTCAAGAGGAAAGTAAATTAGAAGCAATGTATAGGAAAGACTCGAATGGACAAAAAGAGCGAGGTTCAACCGGAGTACAGGAGAAAGCACGAGAAAGATACAGAGAACTTAGCAGAACCGATAAAGCAATATATAGAGCAGTTGCAAAGCAGTACTTTAAAAAAAGGCTAAGTATTGCTACCGACACCGCCAATGAATGTGATTTAGAGTTTCGTGGAGCGTTGAAAGTGATTGGCAACGTGATCTCTGACGTGATCTATCGACCAAACTAGAATCACTTGACGCTTGTGGTTATCTGGATCTGGTATTGACCGAAAAAAAAAAAGATTACCAATGCTAGGATTTGTTGTAGTAGGCTTTTATGGATTATCTGATATTGAGCTGGTGTCATCTTATATCAATACACGCTTTGTGTGAACCAGTCTAGGGATTAATTTACTTTAAACTATCAATTGGACAAATCATCTTAGCTTGATGAATCCCAATCCCTCACAATACCATACCATTCTTCAGATTACCTCAATAACCACCTTAGGAATGCATCTCTCTTATCCCTGTTACTAAAAAAATATGGCGTGAAGATACTATCAGAAATGTCACCTTGTTGGTGGAGTAGCATATAGGCATGGCAACTCACGCCGTCAAACTTCACGTCCAAAGGGTATAGTGTTTTCCCGTAGATATGGAAATCTTCTCCAGCTTTAATATCGACAATAATCCCGCGTCTCAATTGCTTACGCAATGACTTCATTTCATTTGCATACATCTCTCTATCTCCCGGGAGGAAATAGTTGAAGGCTTGTAGTGTATGCACATAGTACACAATTGCTGCCCCAGCGGAAATTGCTTCCGTTAGTTGTTGTTGTAGTTCATATAAACTTAATCCGATTACTGTGGCCATTCTCTGATATTTGCAAGTACTTTAATCTTCTCTTATCATACAGCTTTGAGATTGGAATTTTGATACTTCACTCTCCTAATTGCAATGTCCTTAACAATATTTCTTGACTTGTATCCCCCCTCTTGATCACCCAAAAGAAGGGCTGTAACAAATCATCTAACAGCCCTAACGATAGTTTGAACGGACGAGGTTGGTACTTCAAAAGGGCTGTTCAATATCTGTGTGGAAATGATCGTTCAGTCCCAACGCTCCGTACAGCCCTCAACTCAGGTTATCATTTGTTCAACATTCAGCCCTCAGCCCATAATTTTTTGTTTCCTTACATACACCAACTCAATAGTCGGAATGGCCAGAACAAAGCAAACCGCACGTAAGTCCACCGGAGGTAAAGCTCCCCGTAAACAGCTCGCCACCAAGAGTGCACGTAATGCCGCACCCAATGCCGGAGGTTTCAGGAAGCCTCGTCGTTACCGTCCTGGAACTGTCGCCCTTCGTGAGATCCGTCGTTACCAAAAGAGCACTGAACTATTACTCCGCAAGCTTCCCTTCCAGCGTTTGGTACGTGAGATTGCCCAGGATTTTAAGAGTGATCTACGTTTCCAGAGTACTGCCGTGTTGGCGCTGCAAGAGGTTAGTGTTTGGTATTTTTATGTACTAACACCTTTTATTTTGAAATAAAATGTTACCTTGTAAATTGCCCCTTTCTTCATTTATTGTTAATATATTACAACAGGCAGCCGAGGCGTACCTTATTGGTCTGTTCGAGGATACACTCTTGTGTGCTATCCATGCCAAGAGGGTTACAATCATGCCCAAGGATATGCAGCTCGCTCGCCGTATCCGTGGGGAGCGCTCATAACAATTGTATTATAATTATTGGTGATATTGTTGCAGTGTTATTGCAATGTTGTTATGGCGTGTTGTTGGGTGTGAAAATGCTCGTAAAATGCTCGTAAATAGAGGATAATGGCGGTTCTTATTCTCGGTGGGTTTGTAATGATGATCTAGATGAAGGATGATGGGAAAATTGATAGTTAAGATAGAATTCGGCGTGGTGGTAGGTGTTGATAAAGATGTGTCACCGAGGAACATAAGTTAAGATCTTTATTAAAATGGATAACCCCTTTTTTGTTACATTCGATTGTTCAGAATATTGCTGGTAAGGACAGCATCGTGGTATGGGTTACCACAAGCCGTCTACTCCACTACTAATTACAATACTATCATGTTCAACGCCATGATCGAGCTCGTTCTGCATGTGAAGAATTCGCTTACAAGTGGAATAAAATAACACTTCCTCTTACTACGATACGATATCGCTGAAAAAATGAACTTTTCTGGGGTTCCCATTTGGCAGCGAATCAATACTACAGCTGTCTATGTAATACAAATAAGAGATATACAAACGTATCATAATACAATATCAACAACCAACGAATTGAAGATATTGATAATGATATATAAACGAGAAGGCCAGTTCCTGGCGGGCAGTTTTCACGAGATCTGGCTTTAGTAAGGACCCGCCTCTTTAGATAATGCTATGTTGATTGAATTATTAGTGGACAACTACAGCGCTAAGTTATGAACAGCCCCTCATTATATGCTCATTCCTTTACCCTAATCTGAGGACCGCTGGGATGTAAGATGGCAGAAGTTGGGGTGTAATGTTGAACTGGCTGTAATCCAATACTTTCTTTAGGTCGTGGTATGATATGGCGCACCAGGTGTCTAGTGATAGGAAGTAAATTGTAAAGAGGTTACCGCGATAGTTTGTGATAAACCCTCTCTGAGTTTCAGATGTTGAATTTACCCAGTGGCCAGGAACGATCACATCCGATCCAGTTATTGAATCTAACCATTCAGGTTCAACACACCCTTCAGCCCACAAACCCAGTGGCTCCTCCTTTGTATCGTTGTCTCTAACAAGAGCCTTCCTGTCAAAAGCACTTCCCGAACACCAACACGTTGGATATGCAATTACCCTAAATGATCTCGGGGGTTTACTCATATCACGGGTCTCGGCAGCTTGGTTCCTCTTTTTCCCCGTGTTATCTTGATTCATATCACGGCTTTTCCTCTTTTTCGGTGTATCGACTTTGTGCTTAGTGGTGTGTTTATTCTTGGACTCGTGCACCATTGTCTCTTTCATTAGCGTTTTCGACACACCGCCTCCACCACACTCGATTTTAGAACCAATGTCTAACATTATTGGCAGCTGGAAGATGATCAGGATATACACAATAGAGTCATGTGTTTTCAACTCGTCTTCGAATAACTACTCATCCTGCTCTGTTGTACAAATGAGTGTAAATGATACTTTATGAACTGTCCGCAGCATCATAGTCCTCTCATGTGATACTGCATTACCCATGCGTTGGGTTGAGGGCTGTAGGTATGGAACAATAAACAAGGGCTTTACAAAATGATAACAGCCCTAGCTGTGGTTAATATAAACCTGATCTCATATAGTGTTGTTGTGTCCTCTCCTGATACCTGGAGTTTCCTTTATAGCCTGTGGGTTGACGTTGTATACCCCACATTTTATATTAACATCGTTTTATTGTCAACTCATAAAATTTTGACATCATGCACGAAGGTTGTAATCTACAGAGAGAGCAGTACATTGAAGATCAGCAGAGTAAATTGGTGGCCTGTGTCTTTACACAAGCGTTGTTTGATCGATATGATTTACCAACAGACTCGCTCGATTCCCTTGTTGATATTGTCATGTCTTGTGTTGACCATGATTCATCCGCTGCAGAACTAGAATCTCTAGCAAACCATCACATTAGCGATATTGTCGGCCTTAATGAATATAGCAACACTAAATATAACAAATACATGGAATTTTCTTGGGGTAAAGGATTCACGTTCCCTTTGGAGCAAAGTATTGACGATTATCTAATGGCATTGGATGAGTTTGGGGAATTCCATCTTCAAACATGTGCGCATTTTATTTTTTACAATCAGGATATTTGGCACAATGATGATTTCGATCGTGTTATGGAAGAAGAATTATAAGACTATTGATGGTCTATTGCAATAATTGGAGTTTACAAATCTTTATCTTGGAGTGTGTTATTCCTACCACCTCTCTCTAGAGAGAGAGAGATGATATCATACCACCATACCCTATTAAACATGTAAATTTGAGGTAAATAATCCTTTGGTATTAACTCTTACTTAGGTACGTATCATGGTATCTATTCTAAATTAGCTCCTGTCGCTTCTCTTTGATTTCCTTTGTATGAAGGGGTATACCTGTACTTACTCCCACAAACCTTACGATGTCTTGAACCCCAAGGCAGCGGATACCCAACTAGTGATGATTGTGATTGCAGTAACTCTCTAGAGATGAGGAATCTCTCTAGTATTATTGTAATATAATAATAATATTATCATCTGCTTGATGATGTAGGACACCAGTTTAAATAAATGGATATTTGTTCCATGCGTTGAGTGAGGGCTTTTTGGCTGGTTGAACATGTTCATCACAAACATGTAAAGAGAGTCACCACAATCGTTACTGCCATAAAACGTTATATGCTTGAAGTATGGATTTAAACATTTTACCCGGAGATGCATTAAAGCATGTTGTTGGGTATCTGCTCCCTAGAGATGTGTTTAATCTGAGCATGTCTTACCCGAATTGTGCGGACAGGTATAGACCTCTGTTGATCGGGTCTCTTCACGAGAATCTTAGTAGAGTTATGAGAAGTGGCCGTGCCAGGTTCAACAGTTCTGACCCTTTGCGTTCATTTATAGGAATGACAGCTTACTCGCCGAGGGGTTCAATTGTTTTAAGGTATGTTTGTGTATGTTTGGTAGTGAAATCCATTAGCAGCGATTAATTCTCATTCATTTTAACTCGATTGTCTATTTGAAGTGGGGGTTTAATTGTCCAAGCTATCCTGGGGAAGTCATGGCCGGATTCTGATATCGACATCTTCGTACACGAGAGAGAGGCTCCGAAAGTAAGAACGTGGCTACTTGAGGAATGCCAGGTGCTTGCAGGTTGTTGTGCTGCTTACAACAGTGATGGATTAGATCCTATTGTATCACATGTTGAACATTACACCAACCGGGATGATAGTAAATATAGTTATACAGATGCAATCAACAGAGGGAGGAGATTCAGGAGGCACGATGCATTGCCGCTGTATCACAGATCTATCAAAGTATGGACGAAAGATGATGACCCCATGCCCTTTCAGCCGTATCATCATCTCGGGACAAAGAAAGATATTGTGAATATTGATTTGATTGTAGTCCGGCGTGAGAGGTGTGTGTACGATGCACTGGATGTATTCGACCTCAATATTTGCAAAAGTCGTTTTGATGGGAGGGAATGGAATATCCCTCAACCGCTCCAGACATTTGCAGGGTGTACAGAACTAACCGGGGTTGTCGAAAACATTGTTGTGAGAACATACCTTGCTGGTATCATCAGTGAATCCCAGAGGGATATAGAATCCATTGTAAATGAGATGGATCTTTATCGCTTCAAGTGCCGTTATGGGGCCAGTGATTCAAGTGGGGTGGAAAACTTAGTTGATAAACTTGTTAGTGCTGGTAATGTGTTTAGCTGTAACATCCAACCCATCGTGGCGAGAAGTTGGTCTCCTGATGTTCACTTTGTTTGTCTGGTAATCGACGTAAGAAATCATTTGATCAGAAATGCACTGGAGAGGGTGAGGGAGATGGGATTGTGTAGGTCGCAACCGCTTGGGATTGCGGTTTATATCGATGAGTGGTGTTCTTCTGGAATCGAGCCAAGGCTAAAACACAATTCCATTGTCAGAATGTGGTTCAAGCGCTTTGATAAGTACCTGAGAAGGGGTGTTTTTATAAAGGACTTATTGCCCGATGATGGTTCACATCAAGCGTCTTCGAATGTGTTAAGGTATCTGCCTGATTTTGGTGATGTTGTAAGAGGTGTAACCTTGCAAGAGGATGATTGAGGTATGAAGAAGAAGGAGGAGAAGATAAGATGGAGATGATGGCTTTGATGTTGGTGTCGGAGGAGATGTTTAAACTGAATAAGATGATGTAGTAGCCACTCAGTAATAGAATAAGTGTTATTTGACTAGTAGAAAATAGTCCTCAAAGCATTATAAGGGATTAATTTAAGTATATGTATTGTCCACATGGCAATTATGGCTAAACACTCCCCTATTACTTTTAGCTTACATTGCTACTTGATTGCTTCGTTTACTTAGAACACTAGAACGCCTCCTGTTCAATTCTAAACTAAGACACAGATACAAAGAAAAATTCCCCGGCGTTTCACCCCCCGCAAGTTCCCTCGTCCATTCGACTTAAGCAAAAACCTGGTAGTTTAACAATCCACGTGCCACGTCGGCATCCCCAAAGAAACTAATAAGGAGTGGTTCGTTTTTAAACAACTCATCTTTCCCTTTGTCTCCAAACAAATACAGGAAAAGAGTAACAATATCTTCATTCCGCATTAGGTGGGAGAGGGGTGGGAGCTCGTCTTTGGGTGTGACATCCGCACCGAACTTGTACAGCTGCTTGCTGCCAAAGTCCTCCTTCCGCTCCTCGGTGAACTTTTCGAATTGCTGGGCAATCTTTTTACCAATAGAGGTGGGGGTATCCTCGTCGGATAATGCAACGTTTATCATTATATCCCAACCCCAATTGACTCCGGGTTTCCCAGGCAATAGAGTATCCTCGCGTGGGTCTTCGGGATTATAGTTACGCCTTTTCCCGAAACCAACACATCCTCCCCATAATTCCATGAGGTTCAACTCTTCGCCATTCTCGTTGTAGAATGTTATCATGGGCTTGACGTAGGCCGTCCCTTTGCCGTCAGGGGACAATGTGTAGGATGCGAATACACCATCCACTGCCGTCTCGCTTGTCTGTTATGTTTGATTGAGATGGGATATGACATTCAGTGAGTGTGGTATACAAGAGAGTGTACTCCAGCAACTTGGTATAATATACTCATACTTACAAACACTTTGTTATAACGACCACCTTGTCCCATTTTGACAGGGCTGCCCTTCAATCTCATGGATAATCCAAAGGAGCTGTTGCGGTATGGGTTTGACACATTGTTGTTGTTCTTCTTTGTAGGTGTGTTTTTCGTTTTGCCAGCCATTGTTATATCGATGTGGTAGTGTATTTGATATTTGATATCTGATTAGCAGTGAATAGGAATTATGAGCTTGGTGGAGCAGGTGTAAAATTTATGAGCTTGATGGAGTGAGTTCATACTATCACAAGGGCTGTACGAATATGACCAACAGAGGGCTGTACGAGAAGTAACAGCCCATGATCATGATATACTTATATATATATATCGATGTGCGTTGGGTTTTAGGGCTGTTAATATGCATTATTAACATTACTATCACGGATTGGAAACGCCGTCGGTAAAGGAACTAAAGGCTGTATATTAAAATTATGGAGGGCTGACGACAATTGATAATACTGCTGATACTATTATTGGGTGTTGATAATCTTGGCATCTATAGAGGATACCAGGACGACGACGGGAATGAACTTCTATTTGCATGTTGGATAGCTTGGTTATAAGCAGAGGATGTGCTACATCCTTAGAGGAGGACTGGAGTAGTTGCGTAGTATTGATTGATATCATATGAACAGCATTGAAGAGAGTTGACCTAGATAGGTATTTTAAGGTCGGATCGTACGCGCGTTTGAATCTCTAAGACATAACCTACAGTTTTGAAGAATGGTATCTTTTTTTAAAAATTAGCAAGGTATTAATGATAAGAACATATGATACTACCTTCCTATTTTTAATTTAAAATAGTACTATCCTTCGCCGAGAATACTCTTACTCTAGAGAGGAGAGATATTACTGCTTTAATATACACAACTCTCTTCTTCTACCATTTGTGTCAATGTACTCTTATATCCACAATGCGGTGTAAATGAAAAGCAGGTGTAACTCCGATTAACTCCACCCTGTATGATTGCAAAACTAAGATTGCTACATGACAACAAACTATCCACCACACAACTATATATTATTATCTTATTAATCGATGTCCTCCCTCTGTCTGAATCCATGTCCATCGGTAGTTTTAGATGAACTGATTTATATTCCCGATCACTGTTTTGAATGTGACCCGTGTTGCTTTTCATCCATCTTGATCACTGGATTCATTATCCTAATATAATATTATTATTATTGCATGTGGATTTCGTTAAGATGATTCAACAGCCCTTTGGTGATTAAGAGGCCTTTTACAGCCCCTTGGATGTGAATCCGGATTATTTCATCTCATAAAAAGGTTGAACTACAATCGTACAACAGGAGAACCGATTGGTGGTATGGATAAGTTTCGGAAACAGTTAGTAATCAACAGAAAGGCGGATTCCATTACTTATTTTTTGAGTGGTCTGTTCAAAAGCGGTAATTTTGTTTATCGTGTAGTGTTCATTCGATTGCCAAGTACTATTTGGTATGTAAAAGCTCCGTTCATTAAGATGATGTTGGAAAAGGTGTTTAACGGCAACGATGTGCCTTATTGGGTGAGTTCTCTTCGGGAAATCTTTATCCGCCGACAACCACACGGCCCAAACCAGCTGCACAGGACAATGAACGCCAATGGGTGCTTGGGTTATCCCAAATCGGTGATTGCTTTCACCCACAAAGTAAGCCGCGCAGCATCGTCGCTTGAGCGCCACTCGCTTGGTTATGCTATCGCAAAAATACACAACGTATTTGCAAATAATATGAATGGATTGCATGAAGCCCTTCATTCATGGTCCTGCGAAAACCAGCCGGGCGTTATCAGATACTTCAAAGACAAGTTTGATCTGGAGGCGCTACTTGTCAAATTTAAGAAAGATATCAATAAGACATTCAAAGCTAAGCGTGTTCTTAACACAAAGGTTGCATTAGATAGGTTCATGTTAGATTGGGATATTAAGAAGTTTGTGAAGAACGATATTGGTTTGAATCACTGGCCAGAAAAGGAGCTCCGTTACATTTATAAGTGTGCCACTCGGGTACCTGACTTTGATACAATTCAAGAAGTCTCTACCAAAAGTGGAAATGAATGGTAATGGTATAATGGAAACTAGAGAAAGATCCAATGCGGTCTAAGGATATGTGTGTAAAATGATACGTCTTTGCAAGTCATGCGGGCACATAGTAACTAAAGAGTAATTAACCAGTTACTAAGTTTTGCGTATCCTATTGTACACCGTATTTGTATCATTATACCGTACTTTCATAGGAGTACTATTCCCATTTATGTAACGGACTCCCAACACAAGCGAGTGCTTTAGGCAGTGCCTTAGACCAAATCTGAGTCCTTATGGCCAAGACCTTATCTATCTTGGCATTCTGATTTGCTAATAATGCTTGGCTTATGTGGAGCAAACGAAGACAATCCAGTATCAACTAACAAACTCAGTCAGTGTTATTATGAAGATAAACAAGAAGAATGTTATCATGGTATTATCGGTCCTAGGCCTATATTAGGACTCCATCTAGAAAGGAAGATATGCATTAATTAGTTACACAGGCTGTTACCAAATTATTAACAGCCCTATTTTGTTGGCAGAAGAATACTCTAGTGGATGATCATAAATGTAGTTCTTATTGCAGATGGATCCGTTATTACAGGAAAACCCGAACCGCTTTGTGTTGTTTCCAATACAGGATAACGATGTGAGTTTAGAGCAATAGAGAGATATTTGTTTTGTTGTTGATTTATTGTTGATACTTCTGATTCACCTTCTACGGAATGCCACTGACGACATAACCCACCACAACAGATATGGCAAATGTATAAGAAGGCCGAGGCATCGTTCTGGACAGCCGAGGAGATTGACTTGGCAGAAGATCTCAAACATTGGGACGATTTATCCAACAATGAGCGTTACTTCATTTCACATGTGCTTGCCTTCTTTGCTGCATCTGACGGTATTGTGAATGAGAATTTGGCTGGTAACTTTGCCACTGAGGTGCAAAGTGCTGAGGCAAGATGCTTCTACGGATTCCAAATTGCTGTTGAGAACATCCATAGTGAAACCTATTCCTTGTTAATTGACACCTACATCAAAGATCAAACTGAAAAGATGCACCTCCTTCACGCTATTGAAACTGTACCATCTGTAAAGAAGAAGGCTAAGTGGGCACTTAAGTGGTGTGATGCCAATAATGCATCATTTGCAGAACGTATGATTGCATTTGCCGCCGTCGAGGGTATCTTCTTCAGCGGTTCGTTCTGTGCCATCTTTTGGTTAAAGAAGAGAGGATTAATGCCTGGACTTTGCTTCTCGAATGAACTCATCTCACGTGATGAGGGTTTACATTGTGATTTTGCCTGCCTATTGTACAAGAAGCTTGTGAATAAGTTGCCAGAGAGTCGAATTGTAGAGATCATTACTGATGCCGTGGAGATTGAAAAAGAGTTTGTTGTTGATTCACTTCCTGTGGAGTTGATTGGAATGAACTCTGGACTCATGTGTGAATACATTGAGTTCTGTGCTGACAGGTTATTGGGTGCCCTCGGATGTGACAAATATTACAATGGTAAGAATCCCTTCGAGTGGATGGAGATGATCTCACTACAGGGTAAGACAAACTTCTTTGAGAAGAGAGTTGGAGAGTATGCCAAGTCTGGAGTTGGTGTTAGTGCCGAGGAACGATTATTCAGTATCGATGCTGACTTTTAAATAAAGAGTTTGTGGTCGTGATTGTGAAGAACAGTGTGTATAGGAAAGACGGGATAAATAAACTTAAATTGACACTAATAGCAAATTATATTCTTCTACATTACACCAATAGGGAAGACATACTTCATTCTACCATTAAACCTCGTAATTTTTCCTCCAATGCCGTATTCATCGAGCGAGCTTTAACAATATTCTCATTGTTGTCAAAATTCAGTAATGGATTCTTCAGTGTATTCACACACACCATCTCCAACAAGTCTAATGTCGTTGATACGTCCTGGATTAGAGTGATACGAACGTTATCCGAACGACGAAGGCGAAAGAGAGAGATGGTTGTACATCATATGTTAGTCGACTAACTTGGTTAAACACACGAAATCATATGATACTAACGTGTACTTTCCTGGATAAGATTGATGATACGAAGGATGTCGTTGTTGTCGTCGTCATGATAAATAACCTCTTGTTCAATAATATGATCCATAAGATCCTCAAAGTATGAAGTTGCTGCTAACTCAACGATTACAGTATCTGTATCCTCCTTTGCAATTGACATGGTGTATTTGTCTGTAGTGCTTGGCATCATGTATTTGTGTAGTGGTTTAGATGGGGGTTGCAGCCCAGTTTAATATAAGTGCAACTGCTCTAGCTACTTGCATTTATGAACTGGACTCGGGGGGAAAAAGGATACCCCTAGCGATTTTCTTATTATGTTTCGTTGAGAAATGCCACACCACTTTGACATCTTAGTTGAACATGTATTGACAGCCTTGATATAGCGTAGTCCTCGCTATAATTAACAATTTAACAGCCCAATGCCCAATATGCCGCCAACAATAATCGGCGATGGCATCAAGTTTTATGTATTGCATAACAAACTACTAATATCCAACCATCACATAAAACAAAACAACTAATCACAACACCCAACCCCAACTAAATGTATCAATCTTCCAATTGATCAATCGAATATGAACGGTATGAATCATAGCAGCAGTATGGTACGTGAGAGTGTATTGCAATTATTGTATCGTTGTTGCCGTTGTTTCCAAATGATGTGTATTGTTTATTTGATGTTTTTTTATTATTATTACAGCGCGGCGACATATACTTATCATTATATCATCACCTCTCCTACCATTGCAGCTGAAGAACATTGTCGGTGGTAAAACACCAGATAAACAACATCAATTCTGTCGTATGCAGCAGCAGGTAGGATTGTCACCGATTACTGCTCCGACACATACTCAGTACCCTTGCGATAGGTATCAATACCATCCAGCAACTACTTCGGATGGAGGTATTAGTAATACTATTCATCCGGACGAACTGATGATCCACGTCATTAAACTCAGGCTTGAAAGGGACCACCAGAATCTGCTTTATCATGTGACAGGCGTCGAACTTGATAACATAATCAAGAGTACTCGAAGCTTCGAGGCAACTGTTGTCAAGTTACAAGAAAAGTCAAAGGACCTCGTTGAGGGTGTTAGTCATTCTACGGATCGTCCTCCAAACATGGACTGGACCGAAGAGGGAGCTAATGGTAGGACGGAGCCCGTTCATGTTGTAAACACCACCAACAATAGTTTGTCTCAACAATTTGGTCGTCAGTGTGAGGAAAGTCCGCGTTTGTATTGTTTTGTTGTATGATGTATGTACTCGTGTGTTTAATATGAAGTCTCGGTGATTTGGCTGCTTTGTTTGCTTTGTTTGGCATTCTGTGCTTTTATTTGATTACTATTATAAACCGAATACACTAACAGAATCTTTTATCCCGTCTTTCATCATATGACCACCCCACAGGCTAACTCGTTTCCCCGTACCGACTCTCCGGTTTGTGTTTCAAACACGCCCGGTCATGTTGATTTGCCAAGAGCCAACGACTTCTCTGTTGACATTGATATGCAAGGCGTGTCATTTAACCAAGGAGGACCCGTCGACGATATGGATTTATTGGATTGTTCACTTCATTCTTTCTCTGGATTACTCCCCAAGGAAGACGATGACAACACCAAGGAGGCAGCGGTACCCGACAAGAGCAACAAGGAGGAGATTCTGCCTTGTCTAGAACAAAAGCCACCTGGTAGCGCTATCACTGCTAGTACTGGATCAACAACGTCCGAGAATACTCGAAAACGTCCAATGACTGGATGGCAATTATTCAAAAGGCAGTGCCGATTGGAGAGGAGAATGGGTCGGTTCAGGGGTACCATTCACTTCTTCAACTACTATTTGCTCCACCCTAGTAAACGTCCTCATAGACCCACCACCACAGGCGGTCAGGGTACTGATATACATGAAGTTGCACAGTCGGATAAGGCTAGGTATGCACTATTAACACCCGACGAGAAAGAAGCTTACAAGTGGTTTGCATTCCACTTCGGAGTTGACAAGTTAAGTGAGGAAGAGTGAATGTCTAATGTATGTTGCAGTGTCGTGATGTTGTTTTATAAGTTGATATTGAAGTTGTGATTAGTGACAGATTATTATATTTTTTTTGTGAAGTGGTGAACATATTATGTTGATCACTCTGGATGTTAATTTATGTTGAACGAGAAGTAATTGATGGTTGATAATATAGTAGATTATTCAATTGTCCACGTCCATTTTGTGTCTTCCATTCAATATAAATATGATACGTATACAAAAGTATGGTACCATATATAGTCGACATTGTGTATAATTTTACTGGTCCATGCTACGCTGCCAGTCAATCCCTCACGGGACCAGCACCATACCCACATTATTTAATACCCAAATAATACATTAGCACATGTGGCAACATTAATAATGCCGGAGATCATTAGTCAAGGCAGTCTTTTGGAATACAGATACTTATGCTAGTATCTTTAGATTTAGGATACGTCTTGAATTTTGAATCGTTTTGTGAACTGCTCTTAAGGGTGATACAATGATTCTACATGAGTTTAATCTGTTCCATGATAATATATCTATAGATTGTAAAGATTATCTACCCATGGCACAACAACCACAAATGATTCTACACAATCATCACTAAATGACTAAACAAACATTCCAATCTGTCACTGTATACTTTATGCTTCTCCGTCTTCGTCATCGTCCACCATGATCATCATCCTTTTCCTCTTTGGTGTGACATGAATAGATTCAGCTTCGGATGAATCGTCTGATGAATCTTGTTTAAGGTATACCTGGAATAAACTTCGTTTCTTGGCAATTGATGGCCTTGCTTTCTTCATCTCAAGCCAGTCATCTTTTGCACTCTCAGCACTCTCACTCCTATCATCGTTATCTTCTCCTCTGTTGGGCTCCGCTCCAACATCCCTATCACTATCCTCCCCATCTTTGTCGTCATCAAATGAAGAGAGTCTGTCGTATGAATCAGAAAGATCACCGTCATACGATCCATCACTTGCTGTACCACACGAGCCTTTCATCCCACGGCAAAACTTTACTACACTATCCTCAGGATGTTCGACCAGATCTTTGTCTAGTAATGGTATAGGCTTTACCTCATCACTGTGTACACTTTCATCGTCACAGGAAGTGTCCTCTGAAATGTCGTTAAATGAATATTCATCGTCGGTATCAGCGTCGGCATCGGTAGCCTCGGCTTCGGTATCAAATACACAGGTTAACATCTAAAGAAACACAATATAAAATCGTCTGATGTGTATTGACGTGAAGGGAGATAATGATAATGATGTGATGTTTTGCAGAGGTATTTTGATTTTGAGACCCTTTATACTGATAAAATAATATTGATTTTAGAGATGTTATGTCAACTCCAGGGCTGTGTATATAACGAAGAAGTGATATCTTGATGTATCCGTTAATCTATCTCTTTGAGTGAACTTACTCCTATGATTTATTGGCGATCAAACGATATAGAGATTAGTAGCGGTATGATAGGTACGATAATATATTATAATAATAAAGAATGGGTAGGGCTGTGGGCTGTATATGTTATAAATAGCCCCTGATGATGAGTTTCCTAAAAGCCTAGACTGTATATGATGTTATATGAGGGTATGAGCTTTGTAAAAGCCCTAGATAAATAATGTTAATAATGCATATTAATTACAGCCCTAAAAAAACCTCAACGCACATCGATATATATTAGTATATCATGATCATGGGCTGTTGTTACTTCTCGTACAGCCCTCTGCTGTTGATTCGTACAGCCCTTGTGATTAGTATGAACTCACTCCATCAAGCTCATAAATTTTACACATTGCAAACCAAACAATATGAGTTCTCCCACAGAAGAATCTTCAGTGAAGAATTTGATTACACAATCCTCATCATCATATAATAACAAATCACTGGATGGTGATATCATCTTTGTAGGTGATTACATCGATTTGAATAAGACATCAGATGCTGTTGTTGATTTGACGGAAGAATCTTCAGCGAAGATGAATAATTTGATTACACAATCCTCAAACGATGACGATGCCAAACGAAATCTAGTTGACGGTGAGGGAAAAGTTGCTGACACCTCGTTGCCGTATAAACTCCCGTTCAGTGCAACCAGGTTATCACGTTCATTTGTTACAATTCAATCTGGGGTGAAAGTGAACACGGCCGTTACAAAACGTGAGAAGTGGCTGTGTGATGGTAATAAGTGGGATGACATCGTACCGGATAGAGAGCTCCCATGTAATGTAATGTACATGGTTGTTGATATTGAAACACATGATTGGAAGGACGGTGGTCCTCGTAGTGGTCGCATTGTTGAGATGGCATGGATGGTATTTGATTGTGATATGAAATGTCTTGAATCTAAGCAGTATCTGCTTAAACCTCATGGGTATGACAGGATTGCACAAAAGGCTACTGCTTGTCATGGTATTACAACAGAGCGTGCCGTTGATGATGGTGTTGACGCTCAGCATGTTTTTGATGAGTTTACTGCCATCCTCAACAAACTCCCAAGTAATGGCTTTGTTATTGCCCATAACATGGAACACGAAGACTCGATCTTTAAGTGCAATCTCAACGAAGAGCAACAAGTTCTGTGGCGTGATGCTCCGAAGTGTGACACTTGGTCACTCCAATTATGTCAATATCTACCCCAGGAAGCTAAGGAAAAATATCAAATTCATATCAGGAAATTTGGCCTTAAACTCACTGAACTCTATAGTTATGTGTGTCCCCAAAACGACAATGATTGTGTCAAATTTTCACACATGGCTTTGGAAGATGTTAAAATGACTTGGGCAGTCTTTCTTTATTACATGAAAAGCATCTCGTATAACGAGCTCCAATGGAAGAAGCGCCGAGTGGGGATGATTCCTGGATACAAAAAGTACGAGAGATCTTTACAGAAAAGGAAATTCAATGGCTGTTAAATTGCATAACTTTTTCTTCGTTTCAATCAGTCGCGTGGGCAAGTCGGTACTTTAGCTAGCTTGCCGTAGTATTAACTCCTAATAGAGAATGTGTTTGTGTTAGCTTTCATACTAAGGCCATTCCATACACGTAACACCGGGTAAACTGCTCCCGCCTAAGCGGTATCGGTATCAACAAACTATATTAATATATATCAACAACAACTAGAGGGTCTACTGTCGGTCGACAATATCCAGCATAATCCTTTTCGTCATAAAGATATTCCACATGTAAGTATTCCAAATCCAAATCCACTCTCATAATAAAATAAAACGAGCATCAGAAATTAGATGTGCACCTAATTGAAATATCAATTCTATTGCAATGTAAGCATTTCATACACCATAAGTACTGTTACTATATCTATACATAATGCCCTTTCGATCGGTAGTAGTATGGTGGCGAACATCGTAGTCATTATTGAGCACGAGAGTATCCAGTTGACATTTTTTGCGCAAACATAATATGCACTTCAACGTTATGTCCTTGCTTCAACTGTCTACCAAAATCTACAGCTACATAACACATTTACATTGAACAATAATTGTATGTTGGAGTAAGAAGTCGTTATTCGATTTAATAGATATCAACAACAAATAAGAGGATGACAATCAATCGCGGTTGATATGACGATACGATAGATTTCACCCGCTGAAAACTTTCACCTTCCACATGTAAGTATTTCAGCAAATCCAACTCTCATAAAAAAAAAATAATGAACATAAGATGTGCCCTAATATTGAAACAACAATTCTATTGCAATAAAAGCATTTAGTATACCATCAGTACTATCACTACATCTCTATTTATCTCCCTTTCGACCGGCAGTGGTTTGGTGGCGGTTATCATATAGTCTTAGTGAGAACCAGAGTCGATTCTACCAAAATATTTTTTGTGCATTTGTTGTATATCTCAACTATATATCAACAATCTGTATACCATAAAGAACACAAGAATTAACTATAATAATCTTATGTTCAACAGCATTAATTGCAATCACTCTACGTTAGAGACACATATTGAAATTTAGTATTGCAAAGGATTACACTTACACGATTCTCAACCCAAAAACTTATCTACAAATACATACGGACAAAGACTATTACGATATGGACGATCAAACAACAGCAAATGATGAATGTGGTATATGCTTAGAGGCATTAACTGCCGCAATTACTCTACCATGCAATCATAAATTCTGTGCCGATTGTTTGCATGGATGGAAATCGAAATTTGGTGATTATCGCAAGGAAGAGAAGAGTAAATCATGCCCTTTGTGTAGAAAGAAGATCCCTCCGTCAAAAGACATGCTTAGTCAATTAGATTATCATCGTAAACTCAAGCTTGCGTTGGAGGCTAAAGGTGACACAACTTCGGACGAATACATAAATCAAGTAGAACAGATCAAAGAATTGGAAAAAGAGATTGGTACTTACGATGGCGCAGGCCTAGATTACGATGGATACATGGACCTGCCGAAGTACATTTATGATGCAGTGAAGAATAATGATCACAAAAATGTTATGGATTGGCTAGGATCTCCTGTTGATAAGAAAAGATTAAATGCAAGATACCCCGGTTATGTAAACACCACACTAGTACATATGGCTATTAATACGGACAGTTCTGACTTGCTGTCTATACTATTGCAATACGGGGCAGATGTCAATGCATTGGATGCAAAGGGATATAGTCCTTTCATTTATGCGAGTTTAACCACGGTAACTATAGATATGGCTAAGATATTGCTCGAATGGGGTGCGGAGATAATTCTACCTCGTTCTGTTTCAGATATTGCTCGAGATAGAAGGCTATCTAATATAGAAGCATTCATTCAGGCAGTAACAAAGAAAACTGGGAACACCAAATTGACCAACCTGTTATCATCAGAGTTTGGAGGCAGAAGATGCGAGGTAATTAACTTGCCAAATCATCCACAGTTGAATGGCAAGACGTGCGTAGTGGAAAAGTATATTACGAAAAAGGACAGGTATAAGGTAATATTCGAGGGATCAGGTAATGCAGCACTTGTCGGCCCAAATAATCTCAAGCGTCGGGATAGAACACCATTGGATTGTGGGTATTATATCTCCTTCAAGGATGGTAGAATGTCACGTCGGGAGTTTGCCACAAAAGAAGAATGTCAAGAATATGTGACTTCGTTGGGCGGTGGCGGTGGAGATGTGAAGGAGACTGCCGAGGACTTAGCAAATTTGAAGATATGAGAGATACGATGCTTAAGCTCACTAAAGTTATGTACAATGTAAATTTAGGTAATGAGGGCCTCTAGTATTAACTTATGTACAACTACCTTATGGCTTATCGACATTCATTCCTTTTTCTCTTCCAAGATGTGTCGATATTTCTCAACATTGAACGGCTCAACAAAGTTCACCACCTTCATAAACTGACTTTGCTTTTCAATATGATCAGAGTCCGATCCAACCTTAAAGTGTGACGTTTGTATCTCTACACCCAAATCTGTCAAGTCTCCGGCAAATCTTAGTGCTCTAAAGTACCCCCATAGACATGGATTGAACTTCTTCTCTGTTGTCATACTATTAGTTTCACCTTCATCCTTCTTCTCGTCCCCTTCTATAATATTACCATTGCAACAACAATCAAATGGTTGTATCAACTCATTATATCCAGGATTGTAAAAGTATGGTGCCGAATACCGTTTCCTAGTTGGGTCTGTCAGTACGCGATGCAACGGTGCTCGGAATCGACCATTACTACATATCATTGCCATATCACCAGTATTAATAGTAAGTGAACCAGGTATTGGATGGACAGTTACCCACTTCTCGTCATCTCCAATATGATCATCATCTTCAAATCGGGCCACCTGTAATGAATGACAATCATCATCTTGTAGTAGGATTGTTAAGAATCCAGCGTCTCGATGTGGTGATATACCCAATGTATCGTTGTTGGCCTTGTTGTTGCTAAAGCTGTTGTTGTGTAGATTATTGATTGTACTATTGTCAGTGGTAGTAGTATAACTTGGAGGGTAATAGTTCATTCTAAGATAGGATGTGTGCTGCTCTTCCATTCTTTTTGAGAACTTCTCTTCTTCTTCACTAATATCAACGCCATCATTCAATGCAATCATCATCAACTTTGCAAGTCTATTTGATAACTTTGAGCATTCATTAAAGTATTCCACAACAGTCTTACGAAAATTGGAACACTCCTCTTCTGTTGGAAATTGATTATATCCATCTAAACACATGTTACTACCATCATCATCTAATATATTCCAATCTCGACTACCAGGTATACCAACATCTAATGCCTCCTTCCAATCTCTTTTACGTTTAGTTAATTCATCATCAAAATATCCTCTTGCATTATTTGCATTTCGTTTTAACTTAACTTTAGTATTGTAGGGTAATGCAAAGAAACTACTCATTGCTTGTTGAAATGAGGAGAGTAGTTTGGGTGATATGTCATGATTGATCAATTGAAAGAAACCCCATGTTGAACATGCTTCGTATAGTTGATTAATTAGTTGTGTTTGATTTGGATTAGAGAGATCAATTACTGGTATTTCATTATTATTAGCCGGTTGTTCGAGAGATAATTTAGCCATTGCTGTTTGTTAATCTCTGATACTCTAATACCTAAGAGTACTTGTATGTGCGACGGTCGCCTTGGCTGATCTGACTTTGAGGACAGAGATTAGATATATCTGCTTGAATAGCATTTCAATAAAATCGTCTTTATGTCATATGTCGGTATCTTTTTATGAGAGATAAGTGGCTTGATGTGAGCTTCAGATAAAAGTAGAATGAAGTATTGGCGTAGTTGTTGTTAATAGGAGTGTACACCTAAATGATAAAGCATTTCGTATACCATCAGACTTTACTACATCTTTACTTAACACACTATAAGTTTTGTGGCGGTTATCGTAAGTGAGCAAAGAGGTTAGATTCGACCGATATAATTTTTGTGCACATGTACCTTACAACGCTGCGCTATCAAATACAACTCTAAACCCCAAGTATACCATAAAGAACAAAAATAGTTGTATTTATATAGAATAATCTGATATTAACCTGTCAAATATCAACCATCTAAGGCAGAGAGACATATTGATTTAGTATTGCAAAAGATTTCAAACCACAACACATACAGTTTACTGCAATATGGTACATTCGGACAAAGATAACAATATGGCGGATGATCAAACAGTAGATGAATGCGGTATATGTTTGGAAAAACTAACTGCTGCAGTTACATTGCCCTGCAAACATAAGTTCTGTGCTGATTGCTTGGATGGATGGAATCAAAGTTTGGTTCTTCTTTTAAAGTCAAAAAAGAAAAGAGTAAATCTTGTCCTTTGTGCAGAAAGAAAATCCCACCGTCAAAAGATATGCTAAGTCAATTAAGATCTCATCATGATACGAAAAGTCGAATGGAGGCTGAAGGTGATACTTCTTCGGAACGCTACATATATAATGTAAAAATGATAAAGAATTGGAAAAGGAGATCGGCGATTACGACGGGGAAGGCTTGGATTATGATGGCAAACAATCCATTGAGCTACCATTGTATATTTATGATGCAGTGGGTACTAATGACATCAAGAGGGTTATGAAATGGCTTGGATCTCCTATTGATAAGAAGAAGTTAAGTGCAAGATGCCCTGATATGATGAACTCCACATTAGTTCACTTGGCAACCGATAGTACCAATTCTGACTTGTTATCGATTTTGTTGCAATATGGGGCAGATGTCAACGCATTAGATGCCGTGGGACGGAATTCTCTTGCGTTTGTTTCAACAATGGGCGAAGATGGTTTTAAGCCGGCTAAGATATTATTGGAATGGGGTGCGGAGATATCTTTACCACGAAATTTTTTGAAAGTGCAAGATCTTGAAATCTCTGTTAAGGATGCATTTATTCGGATAGCAAATGAAGCACTTGGGAATAACAAATTAGCCAACCTTATCTCATCAGAGTTTGGTGGTAGAAGGTGTGAGGTAGTCAACCTGCCTAATCATCCACAATTGAATGGCAAGGCATGTGTAGTAGAAAAGTATATTGCCAAGAAGGACAAGTATAAGATCACATTCGAGGGATCGGGTAATGCAGCACTTGTCGGTCCCAACAATCTGAAGCGTCGGGATAGAACACCATTGGATTGTGGGTATTACATCTCGTTCAAGAATGGTAAAATGTCTCGTCGTGAGTTTGCCACAAAAGACGAATGTAAAGAATATGTATCTTCATTGGGTGGTGGCGGTGGACATGTAACGGAGACTGCCGAGGAGTTGGAAAGTTTGAAATCATAATCTATATCATTAATTGGTTCTCCTATTTGGGGATACTAAGATAACTTAGAATTTATCAAGAGAAAGGTTGCATACCTCCATAGATATGTCTACAGCACATGTAGTACTGCCACTTGCCACTCACTTTAGACAAGCATGTTCATGTACCAAATAGTAGCAAGCCTAAATCTCTGAGGTACCACTTGATGGCCAAACGTTGCCTGAAAGTCGGCAGGAAATCCAAATCTGAGGCAAGAAACCTGCCTATACATGAAGCTGTAAAAGTATGATGGAGGGCCCTACAATCATGCTGGGAGTGATCATCAACCTGTTATACATGTATACAATGCCAAACAAGCACTATAGTAGTAAGCCTACATCTCTGAGGTACCACTTGATGGCCAAACGTTGCCTGAAAGTCGGCAGGAAATCCAAATCTGAGGCAAGAAACCTGCCTATACATGGTGCTGTAAAAGTATGATGGTGGGCCCTACAATCATGCTGGGAGTGATCATCAACCTGTTATACATGTATACAATGCCAAACAAGCACTATAGTAGCAAGCCTACATCTCTGAGGTACCACTTGATGGCCAAACGTTGCCTGAAAGTCGGCAGGAAATCCAAATCTGAGGCAAGAAACCTGCCTATACATGGGGCTGTAAAAGTACAATGGAGGGCCCTACAATCATGCTAGGAGTAATCATCAACCTTTTATACATGTATACAATGCCAAACAAGCACTATAGTAGCAAGCCTACATCTCTGAGGTACCACTTGATGGCCAAACGTTGCCTGAAAGTCGGCAGGAAATCAGGATTTTCCCCCAAAATTGAGGCAAGAAACCTGCCTACATGGGGCTGTAAAAGTACGATAGAGGGCCCTTCAATCATGCTAGGAGTAATCATCAACCTGTTATACATTTTTACAATGCCAAACAAGCACTATAGTAGCAAGCCTACATCTCTGAGGTACCATTTGATGGCCAAACGTTGCCTCAAAGTCGGCAGGAAATCCAAATCTGAGGCAAGAAACCTGCCTACATGGTGCTGTAAAAGTATGATGGAGGGCCCTACAATCATGCTAGGAGTAATCATCAACCTGTTATACATGTATACAATGCCAAACAAGCACTATAGTAGCAAGCCTACATCTCTGAGGTACCACTTGATGGCCAAACGTTGCCTGAAAGTCGGCAGGAAATCAGGATTTTTTCCCC